>ENA-ORKT01000015-ORKT01000015.1-human-gut-metagenome-genome-assembly--contig:-NODE-15-length-45041-cov-10.7453_pt1 | contig 45041 bp, 44 predicted proteins | sample MGYA00243061_ERZ508811 | MGnify/ENA primary metagenome ERZ508811 (study PRJEB26277, sample SAMN04329794) | human gut metagenome | biome: human-associated habitat | host: Homo sapiens | place: USA... | reverse complement strand
TTCTGCCCACGATACTTGGCTGGAGACGGCCCGGAAAAATAGGTAGCGCCAACACAAAGCGGACATCTTCGGATGTCCGCTTTTTTGTTTCGCTGCGGCGATTTAACAAGTCCGGCACGGTCATAGACCGTGCCGGACTTCAGAATGCAATATCAAATTTCAGCTTTTGCCGTGAATCTCACCGTGGCACTTGGGACAGGTGATCACAATGCGGCCTTTTCCGCGGGGGACCCGGCACACTGTGTGGCAGTTAGGGCAGGTGAAATATTTGTGCTCCTTATCCCGACTGCGGGACAGGGCCCGGCGCATGGGGTACACCACCTTGCTCATGTACAGCGCGTTCTCTGCCCGGCGCTTGGACAGGTTCTTGGAAAACAGCCGGAACACCACCCATGCCGTTATCACCAGGGCGATGGAGGAAAGGATGGCATAGGCGGTTTTGTTCTTGATGAACAGGTTGACCACATCCAGGACAATGGCCGTCCATAGACTGGTGAGTCCCAGTTGGTCCACGCCGTTGCGGCCATACATGAAACGGGCCATTGCATTGCCAATTTTTTGAAAGAAACTCATACAAATGCCTCGATCTGCCAAAAAAATGAAGTCCTTCCGGGAAAGGACACGATTATTTTACAGGAAACTGCGGCAAAGGTAAAGGCCTTCTTTGCAAAGTTCACAAAAAAGACACGATTTTTGCGGCTCAGACCGCCGGATGCGTCGGATCGGCCCTTTTCCTCGTTGCAATCCGACGAGCAGATTGGTATAATACAGATGTGTATCTATCTCCAATGGAGACCGGCAGGTATCCGCCCGCCGGCCTCCTATCTGAAAAGCGGCGGCCGGCGTCTCCTGTGGGGCGGGAGGGCTGCGCCGGGATGGCCGGAGAGCTTCCGGTCCCGGGCCGCTTGAGCCATCCTATGCCGTCTGCCGCTGCCCCGTCACCCCGAAAACAGAAAGGATCTTTTCCCATGATCAAAATCTCTCCCTCTATCCTGTCCGCAGATTTTGCCCACCTGGGCCGGGACATTGAAGCAATTTCCACCGCCGATTACGTCCATGTGGACGTGATGGACGGCCTGTTCGTGCCCAATATCTCCATTGGCATTCCGGTAGTCAAGTGCATCCGTCCCGTGACAAAGCTGCCTCTGGACGTGCACCTGATGATCGATCGGCCCGTGCGGTATGTGGACCAGTTCTGCGACGCCGGAGCGGACATCGTTACCTGCCATGTGGAAGCCGATAGCCAGGAGAACATCCTGGCCGCCATCGATAAGATTCATGTCAAGGGGAAGAAGGCCGGCGTGGTGGTGAAGCCCAAGACCCCCGCCAGTGCGGTGCTGCCGTTTATCGACCGGGTGGAAATGATCCTGGTGATGGCCGTGGAGCCCGGCTTCGGCGGCCAGAAATTCATGGCCGATATGATGCCCAAGGTCCGGCAGATCCGGGAGTATATCGACGCCATGAACCCCGGCTGCGAGCTGGAGGTAGACGGCGGCGTGGACCCCAATACCTGCAAGGTCTGCATCGCCAGCGGCGCAAACGTCCTGGTGGCCGGATCCGCCGTATACAAGGCGGCGGACATCCCCGCCCGCATCCAGGAGCTCCGGGGCTGATTTTTGCGTAAAGGAAACGATGGACTATGGAATTTTTCCCCGCACCCCTTGAAAACCTGGTGGAGCAGTTTGCCCGGCTGCCGGGCATCGGCTCCAAATCCGCCCAGCGGCTGGCGTTTCATGTGCTGAACCTGCCCCAGGACAAGGCCCAGGCCTTTGCCGACGCCATTCTGGAGGCCAAGCGCAGCGTGACCCTGTGTCCCGTATGCCAGAATCTGACCAGCGGGGGCCTGTGCCCCATCTGCGCCTCCCCCAAGCGGGACGACACCACCATCTGCGTGGTGGCGGATCCCCGGGATGTGGTGGCCATCGAGCGCAGCCGGGAGTATAATGGCCGCTATCACGTGCTCCACGGGGTGCTGTCGCCCATGAACCATGTGGGCCCCGATGATCTGCAGATCAAGTCCCTGGTGGACCGGGTGGCCAAGGGAGGCATTCATGAGGTCATTATGGCTACCAATCCCGACACCGAGGGGGAAACCACGGCCATGTACCTGGCAAGGCTCTTAAAGCCCTTCGGCGTGAAGGTCACCCGCCTGGCTTACGGCATCCCCGTAGGCGGGCACCTGGAATTTGCCGACGACGCCACGCTGATGCGTGCCCTGGAAGGCAGGCGGGAGCTATGAAGCGTCTGTTCTGCGGGATACTGGCCGGACTGCTGCTGTGCCTGACCGGGTGCGGCGCGCAGCCGGAGCCGGAGCAGCTGAGTCTGTTCGCCATGGATACCTATATGAGCCTGGCAGCCTACGGCGACGGGGCATCGGAGGCGCTGGCCGCCTGCGGCCAGGAGCTGAACCGTCTGGATGCGTCCCTGTCCCGGACCCGGGAGGGCAGCGAAATTGATACCCTGAACCGGCAGGGCAGCGCCGATGTGTCCCGGGAGACGGCGGACCTGATTGCCGATGCTGTGGCCCTGAGCCGGACCACCGGCGGGGCCTTTGACCCCACCGTGGCCCCACTGGTGACCCTGTGGGGCATCACCACCGACAGCCCCCAGGTGCCCCGGCAGGAGCAGATCGACGCCCTGCTTCCCCTGGTGGGGGTGGATCATGTGACGGCGGACGGCACCCATATCACCCTGGATCCGGGCTGCGCCATGGACCTGGGCGGCATCGCCAAGGGCTACGCTTCTGACCGGCTGGCGGATATTTTCGCCCGATACGGGGTAGACAGCGCCCTGGTGAGCCTGGGGGGCAACGTGTACGCCCGGGGGACAAAGCCCGGGGGCGCTGCCTGGAGTGTGGCGGTGCAGCACCCGGAGCAGGACGGCTATGCCGCTATGCTCTCCCTGACCGACGCTTTCGCCGTCACCTCCGGCGGCTATCAGCGGTATTTCACCGGCCCGGACGGAACGGTGTATCAGCATATTCTGGACCCCAAGACCGGCTGGCCGGTGCAGGGGGACCTGCTGTCCGTCACCATTGTGGCGGATAACGGCACCATGGCCGACGCCTATTCCACGGCTCTGTATGTGATGGGCCGGGAGACCGCCCAGGATTTCTGGCGGCAGAACGGCGGCTTTGATATGGTGCTCATCACCAAGGACGGGCAGGTGCTGTATACCCCCGGCCTGGCGGATAAACTGACGGAAACCGAGGGCAGCGGCTATGCGTATGCGTCCATCGAGCCCTGAGCTCCGGCCCACCTGGTGGGACGGACTGGCGGCGGCCATTGTGGCGGCCCTGGCCATTTTCACGGCGGTGTGGTATTACGGCGGTTTGGCCCGGTCCGGTCCGCTGACTGCCGCCATTGTCCACCGGGGGCAGGTGGTGCAGACCGTGGAGCTGGACCGCCTTACAGAGGAGATGACCGTCACCGTGGAGGGGGACTATCACCTGACCATCCTCCTGGACAGAGACGGCGTCCGGGTGGCGGAGAGCGACTGCCCGGGCCAGGACTGCGTCCACACCGGCACCATCACCCGGGCGGGACAGAGCATTGTCTGCCTGCCGGAGCAGGTGGTGGTGCAGCTTACCGGCGGTGGTGGCGGCGGCCCCGACGCGGTGCTGGGATAGGAGGGGCGGCATGAAGATATCTACCCGCCAGGTGGCCATGTGCGCGATGCTGACGGCCCTGGCTCTGGGCCTGAGCACCCTGGAAAACCTGTTTCCCGTGACGCTGTTCATTCCCCTGCCGGGGGTGAAGCTGGGCCTTGCCAATATCGTCACGGTGTTTGCCCTGTATCAGCTGGGGGCCGCTCCGGCCCTGTGCATTCTGGTGGCCCGGTGCCTGCTGGGCAGTCTCTTTGCCGGCAACGCCTCGGCCCTGCTGTTTTCCCTGCTGGGCGGCGTGCTGGCTATGCTGGTAATGATGGCACTGACCCGGCTGCGGGGCCTGTCGGTATACGGCGTGTCCATCGGCGGCGCGGCGGCCCACAACATCGGCCAGATGGCCGCGGCCCTGATTACCTTGGGGAACACCGCCGTCCTGGGCTATCTGCCGTTTCTTTTGGCGGTGTCCCTGTTTACCGGAGCCCTGACGGGCTTCGTGTCGGCCCTGCTGCTGCGGGCCATGAGCCATGTAAAGCTATCCCACGGAAGGAGCGCGGATAATGGATAAAAAAGACGAGATCATCCTCCAGCAGCTGGACGTGATCCGCTCCATGACGGAGCGGAACCTGCGCAGCATGAATGCGGATTTCTGGGGCACGCCCCTGTCCCCGGCGGACAAAACGCCGGAAAAGGCCCCGGATAAGACGCCGGAAAAGGCCCCGGACAAGAAGTCCGGCGGCTCGGAGCAGCAGACGGAGGCCCCGGAGCCGCTGCCCAAGGAGGACATGAAGGACCTGCTGGCGGAGCTGGACAGCTACATCGGTCTGCAAACCGTCAAGGAGGAGGTCCATAACCTGATCAACATGGCCTCCGTATACCAGCTGCGGCGGCAGCACGGCCTGCCCACCACGGACATGTCCCTGCACCTGGTGTTCACCGGCAATCCCGGCACCGGCAAGACCATGATGGCCCGGATGATGGCCCGCATCTATCGGAGCCTGGATATTCTGTCCCGGGGCCAGCTGGTGGAGGTGGACCGCAGCGGCCTGGTGGCGGGCTATGTGGGCCAGACGGCGCTGAAAACCCAGAAGGTCATTGAAAAGGCTATGGGCGGCGTGCTCTTTATCGACGAGGCCTATGCCCTCAACGGCAAGTCCGAAAACGACTTCGGACAGGAGGCCATCGACACCGTCCTCAAGGCCATGGAGGACCACCGGGACGACCTGGTGGTGATCGTGGCGGGGTATACGGACCTGATGGACAAGTTCATCCATTCCAACCCGGGCCTGGAGTCCCGGTTCAACCGATTTCTGCTGTTTGAGGATTATACCGCCGACGAAATGGTGCAGATCTTCGACATGCAGTGCAAAAAGGGGTGCTACCGGCTGACCGAGGACGCCCGCCCCCTGGTCCGGGACTATATCGCCGAGGAGTCGGCGGACGACAGCTTCGGCAATGCCCGGGGCGTCCGCAACCTGTTTGAACACATTCTGGTGGCCCAGAACAACCGCCTGGCCGCCATGGAAAACGTTACCCGGGAGGATCTGACTGTCATTACGGCAGACGACGTTCTCCGCGCCCGGGGAAAGGTAGATTGATATGAAACGACTGACTGCGGGGCTGCTGGCCCTGATGCTGCTGTCCCTTCTGTCCGGCTGCGGGAAAAAGGAACAGTGGAGTGTGGATAACTTTTTCCTGTCCGACGACGGCACCACGTATTCTGTCAGCTATCGCCACGACGACGGCACCCAGGAGCTGATTGCCGAGATGGGCAGCTATCCCCAGCCCCTGACCATCGTGTCCGGGAAGCTGTATTTTGTCCGGGGCGGCAGCATGATGGCCGTGGACCTGAAGGACCCCACCCAGCGCCAGACCATCACGGAGCCGGGGCTGTCCGGCCTGTCCATCGGCTGGATCGACCAGGAGGCCGTGTACTGCCCCCTGACCACCGACACGGAGAAATGCTACCGGGTGGCTCTGGACCTGTCGTCCAGCAGCCGGATGACCATTCCCCGGGAGCACCGGCCCACGGACTATGACGCGCTGCTGGACCGGATCTACGCTGCCGTGGGGGCTATCGATAACCGCATTGCCCTGCGGACCCTGCGGGCCCGGTACTCCGAGACCGGCAGCCTGACCTCCCTGGAGATGACGGTCTGGTCCCTCCAGGAGGAGACGTATTCTCTGAACAGCTGGGCCGATGTACATGTATCCGTCCAGCGCAGCGGCAGCAGCTTCACCGTTTCCGCCCAGGACCAGCACCGGCCCCTGCCCATGGATTCCGACACCGTGGCGGCTATGCTGTCGGTGCAGCAGTGGGCGCAGACCATGCAGGCCATGGACCAGGCGGACCTGTGGGCCGGTCAGCTCACCGGCCAGCCCCTGTACTATGAGCTGACGTATCACGCCGCCGAGTATGAGGCCGCCGTGGCGGCAGAGTCCGTGCCCTGCCTGCACCCCGACGGCACGGCGGCTCAGCTGCCCCAGGGCAGCCTTCTGGTGCTGGCCCAGTGTTATGACCGGGGCGACGCCAACATCACCCTCACCGATGCCAAGGGCCTGTCCGTGGGTGCGCTGCGGGTCGTGGTCCCTGCGGAATAAAGTATATCGAAAAAGCATCCCTGTCTGCGCCCATGACGCGGACAGGGACGTTTTTTCAGCATGTCAGAAAAGCCTCGCAGAGTTCGCGGCCCGCAGGCTGCGAATCAAGTGTAATCATTTTTCGCGGCGGCGCCCCCCAAGGGGACTTCCGTTGGGCGTGTACGTCATGGGCTAAAAGCCCATTTGGACGCGCGGGTCGGAGCGAGATTCTTTTGTCAAAAAAGGGTATCGCCCTTTTTTGACAAGTTCAGGAAAAATCCCCGCCTGGCGCGGGGATTTTCTCTTTTCTTTTGGCGTGTCCTGTGGTATACTTTCCGGCGACAGGGACCCGACCTGTCCAAGCGCCGCAAGGCGTTCGTTCGGCCCGGCGGGGCCGTTCTCTAAACAAAACATGGGAGGTACCACATGAAAAACAAAAACACGCAGAAGCTGACCCTGGCCGCCATGGTGGCGGCCGCCTACGCCGTGCTGTCCCTGCTGGGGGCGGTGTTCGGCATCACCTACGGACCCATTCAGGTTCGCTTTTCCGAGGCACTGTGCTTGCTGCCGTTCCTGTTTCCGGAGACGGCCTGGGGCCTGGGCGTGGGCTGCCTCATCGCCAACCTGTTCAGCCCCTATGGAGTGCTGGATATCGTGGTGGGGTCCCTGGCCACCCTTATTGCCGCGCTGATCACGTCCAGATGCCGCAATGTCTGGTTGGCCGCCCTGCCGCCGGTGGCGTGCAACATGGTGCTGGTGGGGGCGGTGCTGGCCTATGAGCAGGCCGGGACCTCTGCCGCCTTCTGGCCCGCCTATGGGCTCAACGCCGCCACCGTGGGCGCCGGCGAGGCCATCGCCTGCCTGGTGCTGGGGGTGCTGCTGGTGAAGCAGCTGCCCAGGATCCCCTATTTCCGGGACCGGCTCCAATCCAGATAAACAGAATAAACAGACCGGCCGCCCCCATGGGCGGCCGGTTTTTGATGGAGTCAGTCAGGTATTGTCCCGGCTGATGGGCCGGCGGTGCAGCAGGGCCCGGAGGTCCTTGCCGTTGAAGGGGATCAGGGGATAGAGATACCCCTTTCCCACCAGGGGACGGGTGGAGGCGATCATGGCCACCACGCCGATGATGCCGCCGATAAAGCCCCACCAGTCAAAGAAGTAAATCAGCAGCAGCAGCGCCATGCGGCACAGCTTCACGGCGTAGCCCATCTCATAGCTGTGCTGGGCATAGTTGGCGATGGCCACAAAGGCCATGTATACCAGCACCTCCGGCACCAGCCACCTGGCCTGCACCGCAAAGTCTCCCAATATCAGGGCTCCCAGCATGCTGAAGGAGTTGCTGAGCACGTCCGGCGTGTTCAGGGACGCCAGCTTCAGCACGTCGATGATCAGCTCCACCAGCAGCAGCTGCAAAATCAGGGGCACATAGTATTCATTCTCGATCAGCAGAAAACGCAGACTCTCGTGGAGCTCCTCCGGGTCCTTTACCAGCAGGAACCACAGGGGCGTCACAAACAGCGTCAAAAGCAGCACGATCATCCGCACGATCTGCAAATACGACCCCACCAGCGGGGGAAAGTAATAGTCGTTGATCTCCTCGGCAAACCGGAAAATGGTGCAGGGAAACAGCATCACCGACGGGGTGTTGTCGATCATCAGCACCACGTCTCCCTCCATGATGGACGCCGTGGCCACGTCGGGGCGCTCGGTATACCGGGTCTTGGGGAAGGGGTTCCACCATTGGGCCGGGGCGATGGCCTCGGCAATGCTCTCCTGGCTCATGGAGATGGAGCTGATCTGCATATGGCGGAGCTTGCCCCGCAGCTCCTCCAGCAGGGCCGGGTCCGCCTTGTCCGCCAGATAGCACAGGGCCACGTCGGCGTGGGACCGTCCCCCTACCTTCAGCCCCTCCAGGGTCAGCTGGGGATCCCGGATGCGGCGGCGCAGCAGGGCGGCGTTTTTCATGATGCTCTCCACAAAGCCGTCGTGGCTGCCCCGCAGCACCTTGCTGGTGTCCGGCTCCTCGATGCCCCGCAGGGGGAATTGCTTGGCGTCCATCAGCACGCCGCCGGGGTAGCCGTCGATGACCAGCAGGGTCTTGCCGGAGAATACCGCCGTCACGGCCTTGTCCATGTCCGTTTCCGCCTCCGCCTCGGACACGGTGACGTACTGCGCCACGAAGGCCTCCAGCGTACCGATGCCGTTCAGGTCCCGGATGGGCAGCCATCCGGAGATGGCCCGCTCCAGCACCGCGTCGTCGGCATAGCCGTTCACCACCCACAGCCGGGCCCGGCGGCCCCCGACGGTCAGGCTGCGGCCCACCATATCGAAGCTGCGGCCCACGCCCAGCCGCGCATCCAGCTCCTCCGTCCGGCGGAGGAAGGCGTCCTGTACAATTTTCACCCTGCGCACCCCCAGAATACGGAAAAATGACTTGCCCAAAAGACCTTGGCTCTCCCTTTGGGAGAGCTGTCGGCGCAGCCGACTGAGAGGGCATGCAAGCCTTTTATTCCAAAAAGGCAAAGCCCTTTTTTGACAGGTATATTATCCCGTATTTTTGCGGGATTTATTCTTGCGGTAGGGGCCGGAGCGTGGCATAATAGAAACAAATCCAAACTTTCCGCAAAGGGGGCCGTGCTATGACGAGAAAACGAATCCGCCAGATGAACGCCGCACTGCTGCGGCGGCTTTCCCGCCGCCCGGCGGCGGAATACCTGGCCGGCCGGGAGGACCTGGTGCAGCAGCTGGTGGGCGAGGGGTATTTCCAGCGCTTTGTGCCGCTGATGGCGGACCGGGTATCCTGCACCGGGGCTCTGGAATTGTGCCGGGAGGACCTGGAGCGGCTGGACGGCCCGGAGCCCCGGGAGGGCTGGCTGCCTTACTGCTACGGCTTTGCCCGGCGGCTGCTGTTTCCGGAGAAGCACGGGGACCGGTCCCACGGAGCCGGGGCGGTGTTTTTCCTGTCGGTTTTGCAGGTGCTGCTGGACGCGGAGCGGGAGCTGCGGGACTATGACCCCGCCTGGGACTTTGCTCCCCCGGCCCCGGAGGAGCTGACGGACTGCCCTGCTGCCGCCCAGTTCGGTCAGATGCTGCGGCTTTGGAAGCGGGAGTATGTGTATGAAATGATGCGCCTGGGCCTGGAGGTGACACCCTATCGGACCCTGGAGCACATCGTGGGAGTTCACCATGTGGCCGTCACCGCCGGACGGGCCCTGCGCCGGGGGGGCGTACCCCTGGACCTGGCCCTGGTGTCCGGCAGCGCCATCGGCCACGACATCGGCAAATTCGGCTGCCACCCCGGAGAGCGGGTGCCGTATCTGCACTACTATTACACGGACCAGTGGTTCCGCCGCCGGCGGATGACGGATATCGGCCATGTGGCCGCCAACCACTCCGTGTGGGACCTGGAGCTGGACTATCTGTCGGTGGAGTCTCTGCTGCTGATCTACGCCGATTTCCGGGTGAAGCAGACCCGGGACAATCAGGGCCGGGAGGTGACGAAGATCTTCTCCCTGGCGGAGGCCTTCGACGTGATCCTGTCCAAGCTGGACAACCTGGACCAGGCCAAGCGGCGGCGGTATGAGCTGGTGTACGCCCGGCTGTACGATTTCGAGCAGTTCATGGTGTCCCGGGGGGTGGATGTGACCCTGGGAGGCAGGGACACACCGCCTCTGCCGGAAAAGCACACCGCCCTGATGACGGACCGGGAGGCCCTGACGGCCCTGACCCTGCAGTGTGTGGGCCACAACATCGACCTGATGCATCGGCTGACGGGCCAGCGGAGCTTTGCCTCCCTGCTGGAGCAGGCCCGGGGCGAGACCAACTGGCGGCGGCTGCGGGCCTATCTGGGGGTGTTCGAGTCCTACTCCCTGTATCTGCACATTCCCCAGAAGGTGCAGACCCTGGCCTTTCTGTATGAGCTGCTGATGCACCGGGAGGGGGACATCCGCCGCCAGGCGGCGGCGCTGATGGGCGAGATCATCGCCGGGTTCCACGCGGGCTATGCCAAGGAGCGTCCGGCGGACAGCCGCTCCGACGCCGGCGTGCCCACGGACCTGGACCAGTGGAAGCTGTACCTGCAAAAGATCATCTACCCGGACCACAAGCTGATGCCCCAGCACCGGCGGTGGATCCGCTATACCCTGAAATTCGCCGTGGGCTCCCTGCTGCAGCGGTGCCCGGGCCGGGAGGAGCGGTTCCTGGCTCCCTTCTTCGCCTATTACCGCCATCCGGACCAGCTGGAGGACGACGTGGCCTTCCAGCTGCTGGACACGGCGGCGGGACTGCCGTTGCCGGCCCTGACCCGGTCCCGGCAGGAGCTGCTGCTGCGGTTTGCCCAGGGACTGTGCCAGCGGGAGGACATCACCGTCCGGGCAGGCTCCATGCTGCTGGTGGACCGGCTGCACCGGCTGGATCCCGGCAGCCGCCGCCCGCTGCGCATCCTGCAAAGGATCGACTGCCGGGGAAGCGCGTCCCTGGAGCTGCTGCGCTGCCGGATCATGGAGGGCGGCGTGCCGGAGCCCCTGCCGGAGCAGGTAATCTCCGACATTTTTCTGGACAACCTGAAAACCGCCACCCCCTGGATCCTGAAGCAGGTGAACATCCGCCTGCTGGAGGACTACGCCGCCCGGGAGGACGGGCCGGTGCTGCACATCGCCACGCACCTGTCCAACCTCATCAAGGTCAGCGACCGGGTCACGGTGCGCCACAGCGCCGGAAACGCCCTGCTGGCCCTGGCCCCCCGGCTGACGGTGGACCAGCGCAACGAGGTGTCCGTGGAGCTGTCCCGGGGCCTGGAGCTGGGGCAGCAGGAGTTTGCCAAGTATATCCCCGACTATCTGGGCCGCTTTGCCCTGTGGCTGCCGCCGGCCCAGCTGGAGGAGCTGCTGGCGGACCTGAGCCAGACCCTCAACGCCGCATCGGTGCGGATGGTGGCCTCGGCCCTGGACACCGTGGGCGTGATTTATGAGGAATACGACACCTACCGGGCCCGGTTCCCGGAGGAGCCGGAGGCCTACCGCAGCCGCCGGGAGCGGCTGCTGGGCATGCTGATGAAGCGTCTGGCCGGCAGCGACGGCGGCGCCCGGCAGGAGGCCATGTTCGTCCTGGGCCGCCGGGTGTTCGGCTCCGGCAGCCTGGGCGAGCATGAAAAGCGCCAGGCCTTTCTGCTGACGGAGCAAAAGCTGCTGGAGACCTGCTATGAGGAGGCCGAGGACGCCCTGACCTTCTACTATCGGGCGTCCATGCTGGGGCGGGTGTACCGCTTTATGACGGAGCAGCGCCTGTTCCACGGGGGGTTCCCCTTTGAGGAGCCCCGGCCCATCGCCTTTTTCCCCGGCACCTTCGATCCCTTCACCCTGTCCCACAAGGGCATCGTCCGGGCCATCCGGGACCGGGGCTTCGAGGTGCTGCTGGCCATCGACGAATTTTCCTGGTCCAAGCGGACCCAGCCCTACCGCATCCGCCGCCGCATCGCGGCCATGTCCGTGGCCGACGAGTTCCACGTTCACATTTTCCCGGAGGACTTCCCGGTGAACATCGCCAACCCCGGGAATCTCCGCTGCCTGCGGGAGGCCTTTCCCGGGCGGCCTGTGTCCATCGTGGTGGGCAGCGACGTGGTGGCCCATGCCTCGTCCTATCAAAAGCCCGTGGAGCCGGACTCCATCCACACCTTCGACCATGTGATCTTCCGCCGGGAGGAGCTGGGAGGCCCTGTGGACTACGGCTGCATCCGGGGCCGGGTGGTGGAGCTGACACTGCCGCCTCAGCTGGAGGAGATCAGCTCCACCCGCATCCGGGAGGCGGTGGACGCCAACCGGGATATTTCCCGGCTGGTGGACCCGGCGGTGCAGGACTTCATCTATCGCCGGGGCCTGTATCTGCGGGAGCCCCAGGACAAGCCCATGCTGCAAACGGAGGACCTGGAGTTCTCCGTATCCCAGCACCCGGCGGAGGAGCTGCTGCCCCTGCTGCGGGAGCTGGGGCCCGACGGCTCCGCCGTGGCCCGGGCGGTGTCTGAGTCCGGCGACCAGGCGGTGCTGCTGCACCGCAGCGGCCAGACCTGCGTTCTGGGGGCCGTTACCTTCCGGTGTCTGGACTCTCAGATGCTGTTCTCCCGGCTGAAAAGCCCCGCCCTGACGGGCCTGGTGCGTCAGAGCACCGGAGGCCGGGCCCTGCTGGTATCGGGCCTGCTGGTGCCCCGGGGGGAACAGCAGGAGGAATTCGGTCAGCTTCTGCTGACGGAGGTGCTGACCCTGGCCCTGAGCCGGGAATACGCCTACGGACTGTATGTTCCCCTGGAGGGGGCGGCATCGACCTTTGCCCGGCAGCTGATGCTGCGCCAGGGCTTCGTGCCGGTTTCCGGCGGGGAACGGGACGCCCTGGCCGTGGATATGCGGCGGTCCCTGGTGCTCAGCCGCAACGTGGACACCGCCATCAAGCAGCCCCTGGCGGGGCGGCCCGCCGTGGCGGCGGCGGTGTCTGCCGGCCGCATCCGCCTGCAGGAGGCCCTGACCCGGCTGTATCCCGGCGAGCTGGTGCTGAGCCTCAGCGCCGGGGTTATCTATCACCGGCTGCTGCATCGCATCACCCGGCGCAACGGCGTTCCGGCGGAGCCGGTGACGCCCCGCCGCCTGGGGCCGGATATCTGCGTGCCCTACGGCAAAATTCTTCGCGGCGTGGCAGTGCCCAACACCGTCACCAAGACCCTGCGCACCGACAAGGTGTACGAGCCGGACCTGTCCGCCTATTCCATCGAGGCATATCCGGACTACTCGCCGCTGGCGGATCAGGTCCGCACCATCCGGGCCTTTGACCGGCCCGTGATCCTGGTGGACGACATGCTCCACGACGGCAAGCGCATCCGCCGTCTGGCCCCGCTGCTGCGGCAGACCCATACCCAGGTGGATCAGGTGCTGGTGGGCTATCTTACTGGCATGGGCAGGGACCTGATGGAGCAGCTGGGCTATCCCGTGGACAGCATCTACTACCTGCCCAACCTGCGCCGTTGGTTTGTGGAATCCACCCTGTATCCTTTCATCGGCGGCGACACCGTCCGGCGGCCGGGGCGTCTGCCCGGCGGGCTCCAGCCCTCGGTGAACCGCATCCTGCCCTACGCGTCCCCGGAGCTGCCGGATGTGGACGGCGGAGCCGTGTGGCAGCTGAGCCTGTGCTGCCTGGAAAATGCCCGGGACATTCTGCTGGCTCTGGAAACGGAGTACCGGAGCCTGTACGCCCGGAACCTGACCCTGGCCCGGCTGGGCGAGGCGGTGATCCTGCCTCTGTGCCCGGACAAGGGGCCCTGCATGACCTATGACCTGACCCGCGCCGCCTCCACCTATCTGGACGGAGACATTGAGCAGCTGCGGCGCATGAGATAAGGAGATGTCCCTATGTATCACTACTATACCTATGACGGCCGCACCCTGTGCAGCGCCGGGGCCCTGCCGTACCCGGAGATATCCGCCCTGCCGGAGACGGGAGAGGTGCTTTGGGTGTTTCACCGGCCTCCCCTGGCCGGGCGGGACACCTTCCCGGTAACGGACCCGGCCCAGCTGACGGAGGAGGAGGGGGTGGCGTCCCTGTGTACCGCCCCGTGCCCCGAGGATGTGCCCCCGGCGCTGCGGTCCGCCATCCGGGCGGGGCGGGTCCGGGCGGTGAACGGGTCCCACCCCCGGCTTGAGGAGCTGCTGGCTCCTGTGTCCCGGCCGGAAAAGGTCCGGGTGAACCTGCTGGCCCTGGGCGATGTGGGCAGCACCCTGCTGATGGGCCTGCGGCTGATGGGCGGGGACGTGATCTCCTCCATCGGCATCTGCGACCTGCGGGAGGGGGTGGCCCAGCGCTGGGAGTTCGAGCTGAACCAGATTCAGCTGCCGGGGCCCTATGACGCTCTGCCGCCGGTGGAGATCGTGCCTCCGGAGCGGCTGTTCGACGGGGATGTGTTCCTGTTCTGCGCGTCCCGGTTCGTGCCGGACACGGCGGTGAAAACCGGCGACGTGCGCATGGCTCAGTATCAGCTGAACCGGGAGCTGGCAGCCCTGTATGCCCGCAAGGCCCGGGAGGCCCGCTATCGGGGGCTGTTCTGCGTGGTCAGCGACCCGGTGGACCCCCTGTGCCGGGCGGTGCTGACGGAGAGCAACCGCGCTCCCGGCGGCGGGATGGACTATCAGGGCCTGCTGACCTGCCAGGTCCGGGGCTTCGGCCTGGGGGTCATGAACGCCCGGGCGGCGTACTACGCCCGGCAGGACCCCCGCTTTGCCTCGTTCCTGACCGATGGGCGCACCTTCGGCCCCCACGGGGAGGACCTGGTGGTGGCCAACTCCATCGACCGCTATGACGACGGGCTGTCCCGTCTGCTGACGGAGCGGACCGTCCACGCCAACCTCCAGATGCGTGAGATGGGCTTCAAGCCCTATGTGGCCCCGGCCCTGTCCTCCGGAGCGCTGAGTCTGCTGCTGTGTCTGCGGGGCCAGTGGCACTGCTCGTCCACATACCTGGGCGGCGTGTTCATGGGGGCCCGGAACCGGGTAACGGCGGCGGGCACGGAGCTGGAGCGTCTGCCTCTGCCCCGGCAGCTGCAAGATCGCCTGCAAACCACTATGGACCGCCTGCGGGCCATTGACTGACGGAAAGGGGGCGTGAGCCATGTCCATCACGGTACTGTTGCCGGAGGACCTATACAGCGCCCCGCTGCGGGCCCTGCTGGAGCCGCTGCTGCCTCCGGGCAGCGTCATCCGCCGCCCGGAGGACGGCATGGAGGACTTGCAGAACCGGCGGCTGCTGTTTGCTGTGGCCCTGGACCCCAGCGGCTGCAACCTGGCCTATTATGGGATGCTCCGGGCCCTGCGGGGCAGCGATACTCTGCTGCGGGGCAGCGTGGCCGGGGTCATCGTCACCGGCGTGGGAGAGTTTTACACCAAGGACGTGGCCCGGGACATGGTGTTTGCTGCCAATCAGGCGGGCTGCGCCTTTCTGGGCCGCCCACTGGTGGAGGCCACCGGCTCCCTGCGGAATTTCCGCATCCAGGCCCAGATCGGCGGCGTGGACGAAAAAACCGCCTTCCGCCTGGCGGTCCGGGAGCTGATCGCCCGGCTGGACGGGTGGCGGCCCCTGCCGCCGGTGCGGCGGGTGCTGGCCCTGCACGCCTCCCAGTGCAGCACCTCCAACACCCTGGCCCTGTGGGAGCTGGTGAAGTCGGCTCTGCCGCCGGAGATAGCCGTAGAGGAGGTGGGCCTGCGCAACGGCACCGTCCCCGACTGCAACGGGTGCAGCTATACCGCCTGTCTCCACTTCGGGGAGCAGGGCAGCTGCTTTTACGGCGGCCCCATGGTGGAGGAGGTGTATCCTGCCGTCCGCCGGTGCGACGCCCTGGTGATGCTGTGCGCCAACTACAACGACGCCCTGTCCGCCAATCTCACCGCCTGCGTCAACCGGCTGACGGCCCTGTTCCGCCAGACCCGGTTCTATGACAAACGGCTGTTCGGCCTGGTGGTGTCCGGCTATTCCGGCGGCGACCTGCTGGCCCGGCAGCTGATCTCGGCGCTGAATATGAACAAGTCCTTTTTCCTGCCGCCCCACTTCTGCCTGCTGGAGACCGCCAACGAGCGGGGGAGCCTTCTGCACCTGCCCGGCATCCGGGACACTGCCGCCGCCTTTGCCCGGGAGATGGCAGAGTAATGGGTTGCGCCTACGCCGGGGCCTTTGCGGGCCGGGGACGGCGCTTTGACTTGATTTTGAATCCCTGAAAGCTGGTGACACAATGCCCCTTATCATCGTTCGCAACGATATCACGAAAATGCCCGTAGACGCCATCGTCAACGCGGCGAAGGAATCTCTGCTGGGCGGAGGCGGCGTGGACGGCTGCATCCACCGGGCGGCGGGGCCGGAGCTGCTCCAAGAATGCCGGCGGCTTGGCGGCTGCAAAACCGGCGACGCCAAGCTCACGAAAGCCTACCGCCTGCCGTGCCGCTACATCATCCACACCGTGGGTCCCGTGTGGAACGGCGGAAAGTGCGGCGAGCGGGAGCAGCTGGCCTCCTGCTACCGCACCAGCCTTGCGCTGGCGAAGGAGCACGGCTGTGAGACGGTGGCCTTCCCGCTGATCTCCTCCGGCGTTTTCGGCTATCCCAAGGATCAGGCGCTGCGGGTGGCGGTGGACACCATCAGCGAATTTCTGGCTGAAAACGACATGACGGTCTATCTTGTGGTTTTCAGCCGCGCGGCGTACCAGATCGGCAACAAGCTGTTTGCGGACATCGCCGCCTACATCGACGACCACTATGTGGACGCCCACACCGACACTCGCCGGGAGCGGATGCGCCGGATGGGCGTCGTCGAAAGCCGGATGCTGACCGCCTACGAGGACGCACCTATGGCGGTGGGCGGTCTGGATGAGGCGCTTGCGCATCTGGACGCCGGATTTTCGGAGACGCTGTTGAAGTTCATCGACCGCAGCGGCAAAAAGGACGCCGAGGTCTACAAAAAGGCCAACGTAGACCGCAAGCTGTTCTCAATAATCCGCAACAACCCGGATTACAAGCCCTCCAAGTCCACGGCCATCGCCTTTGCCATCGCCCTGGAGCTGAACCTGGACGAGACCCGCGACCTCATTGCCCGGGCAGGCTATGCCCTCAGTGCCAGCAGCAAATTTGATGTGATCATTGAGTATTTCATCATGCAGCGGGATTACGACATTTTCAAGATCAACGAGGCGCTGTTCGCCTTCGATCAGAGTCTGCTGGGAGCGTGAGGAAAATATATTTTCATAACAAGGAGCATACCACCATGACTTTTATCTGCTACCCCAAATGCACCACCTGCCAGAAGGCGCAGAAGTGGCTGGACGAGAACGGCATTTCCTATACATTCCGGGACATCAAAATGGAACATCCTACTTATGAAGAGCTGTCTGCGTGGCATCAGCGCAGCGGCCTGCCGCTGAAAAAGCTTTTCAACACCAGCGGTCTGCTATACAAATCTATGGGGCTAAAGGACAAGTTGCCCGAAATGAGCGAGGACGAGATGCTGAAGCTCCTTGCAGCAGACGGGATGCTGGTCAAGCGCCCGCTGCTGGTGGGCGATGACTTCGTGCTGGTCGGCTTCAAGGAAGTCGAGTGGGAGAGCCGTCTGAAAAAATAAAGAAGAGGTGAAACACCATGGATATACAACGAGCAAAAGAACTGCTGACGGTTTTGGCGGAAGGCGTTGACCCCTTGACCGGCGAGGTCTTGCCGGACGACCATGTATGCAACAAAGGCGAGATCGTTCGCGCACTGAACTGCGCCGTGGAGGAACTGTCCCGCAGACGGAAAAAACCGCTGCCCGAAAACAATGGAAAACCTTGGACGGAGGAACTGGACGATGAGCTATGCCGCTTGTTCGACGGCGGTATGAAAAAGAAAGACCTCTGTACGCACTTTGGCCGTACCTCCGGCGCGATCGAGTCCCGGTTGGAGCGGCTGGGGAAACTGTAAAGCTGCAAAATGTAACATAAATGTCGCCCCACAGGCGACCAAACCCTCCTTCGGCCGCACTACAATGTAAGCACAGACAAACGAAGGAGGGTTTTCATTATGACAGAATTGGTTTTCATCCTGGACCGCAGCGGCTCCATGTCGGGGCTGGAATCGGACACCATCGGCGGCTTCAACTCCATGATCGCGAGGCAAAAGCAGGAGGCGGGCGAGGCCCTGGTCTCCACCGTGCTGTTTGACAGTGAGAGCGTGGTCATCCACGACCGCCTGTCCCTTGCCAAGGTGCCGCCCCTGACGGAGAAGGAGTACTTCACCCGGGGCTGCACGGCGCTGCTGGATGCCGTGGGCGGCGCCATCCACCACGTTGGCAACATCCACAAGTACGCCCGCCGGGAGGACGTGCCGGAAAAGACCATGTTCATCATCACCACCGACGGCTACGAAAACGCCAGCCGCCGCTATAATTACGAGACGGTGCGGCGCATGATCCAGCGTCAGAAGGAGAAGTACGGCTGGGAGTTTCTGTTTCTGGGTGCCAACATCGACGCAGCCAGGGAGGCGGCCCGCTTCGGCATCGGTGCGGACCGCTCGGTGAACTACAAGTGCGACGAGGCGGGCACGGCGCTGAATTACGAGGTCATCAGTGAGGCGGTGTGCAGCGTCCGCGCCGCCCGGCCGCTTAGCGCCGACTGGAAGCGCCGTATTGACGAGGATGTGCAGAAAAGAGGGAGGTAAGCGTATGTTTGGAGCGATCATCGGCGATATTGTCGGCTCAAGATTTGAATTTGACAACTGCAAATCCAAGGAGTTTGAGCTCTTTACCAACACCTGCGACTATACCGACGACACGGTGATGACGCTGGCGGTGGCCAAAGCGCTGCTGCTCTATGGGACCATCACGGATATGGACGCCTTTAAGCGGGAGCTTGTCCGGGTGATGCACGAGGTAGGGATGCTGCACCCGTACTGCGGCTATGGCGGAAGATTCTGCACATGGATGATGAAGAATGATACCGAGCCTTATGGCAGCTTCGGCAACGGCTCTGCCATGCGGGTGTCCCCGGTGGCGTGGTTTGCCGGTTCCCTGGACGCGTGCGAAAAACTGGCGGCGGCCACTGCCGAAGTGACTCACAATCACCCGGAGGGCATCAAGGGCGCTGTGGTGGTGGCGGGAGCCATCTATTTGGCGAGAATGGGCCGCTCTATGGCGGAGATCCGGGAGTATGCGGAGCGGTTCTATCCCATCGATTTTACCTTGGATGAGATCCGGCCGGACTACGATTTCGTGGAAACCTGTCAAGGCTCCGTTCCGCAGGCGCTGGAATCGTTCTTTGAATCCACCGGCTTCGAGGACGCCATCCGCAATGCCGTTTCCATCGGCGGCGACAGCGACACCATTGCCGATATGGCCGGCACCATCGCAGAGGCCTACTACGGTGCAGACCCGGAGATGAAGAGCATCGCCCTGTCGTATCTGGATCAGGACTTGCTGGATATTGCGGAGGAGTTTGAGCGGAGAATCATATTGAAAGCGTAAGCCGGCTCACCCCCTGCGCCGCAGTAGTCAAAGACAAGAAAAAGCCCTCTGAAATCAACGATTTCAGAGGGCTTTTGGCCCGAGTAGTGTGACTTGAACACCCAACCTTGATGCAGTACCCTTATTCTCCTGCATCAAAGGGCACCTATTATCTACTCTTGTCAACCCGGCAGAAATTACCCACCGATAGGCATTTTGTCCTTTTCAGTGACGATGAATTCAGGACGCTTTCCTTTTGAAAAGAGGGGTAACCATAGACCCATCAGCCTTCTTAAGTCCAATGCCAGTGACGATTGACAGCATGTCGAACACAAAACACAGCCAAATAAACGGCATATAGAAGAAATATTCATAAGGCGTAACACCTAATGTAGCCGTGATAAACGCTCCCGGATTACCCCATGGAACCTACGGGCAGACAACGGTGTCGCTATCCTCCATCATTCTGGATAGATTCAGTCTGGAATACCCCTGTTCATCCATAGCGTCCGCCGCCAATTCGCCTGTAACAGGCATCGTGACAAAATAGGAAGTTGTTGCCACAAGCAGGACCGGTTGCATAATGAGTGCCAATACCATAAACTGCGTAGGCGTCTTCGCAACCTTTTTGACCGCCTCAAATATGGCATTTACGCTGCCCGACGCTCTCATTGGCGCTGCAAAAATTGCCGCAGACAATATCAGGCCAATGGTATCCAGCATGCTCACAATGCCGCCCCGGTTTACCAGTTTGTCGACGATAGAAATGCCAGTCTCCATGGAAACGCCTTTACTCATCGCGTTAAGCATTTCTATCGGATTCGCACCCTGCGTCACAATACCGATAATAAAAGCGACAACAATTCCCGCTCCAAACGTAGGAATCGCAGGTTTTTTCATCAGGACCATCACGAGTACTAGAATTGGAGGCAGGAGTGTTTAGATAGTTAAATTAAAGGAGGCGTCAAGCCCGGCGAGAATCTCATCATATTCCGCACCAGATATCGCTCCATCCTTAAACTTGAAACCCAACACGAAAAACAGTACTAACGAAACGGCCATCGCCGGAACAGTCGAATAGAACATATGCTTGACATGATCCAACAAATTCACTCTCGCGCACGAGGCCGCCAACACTGTGGAGTCAGACAGAGGAGACATTTTGTCGCCAAAAAACGATCCAACCACAATGGCGCCGGCAGTCATCTCTATAGGAATTCCCAGCCCCATGGCCACACCCAAAAGTGCTACGCCCAGAGTGGAAACAGTTCCCCAGGAAGTACCCGTGCAAACTGACATCACGGAGCACAAAATACACGATAAGAACAAAAACTGCCCCGGAGCCAGCAGCTTCATTCCATAATAAGTCATGGTTGGAATTGTTCCGGACAAAATCCATGAAGCAACCATCATACCAATTACAATGAGCAAAACAATGGGCATTGCCGTCGATTTGATTCCCTCGGCAAATTTGCTCTCAATATCCTCCCACTTGAAGCCCCAAATCATGCAAATGATTCCACCGATTGCACCGGAAAGCATCAAGGTAGTTTTCGTATCTACATTAAATACAATTTTGCAAACAATGATTACCAGCACTGCCGCAAACAAAAGGAGTAGTCCCTGTTTTGCAGTTACCTGCTCTCCCGCTTCTTTCTTTTTCATTTTGAATTCTCCTCCGTTTTTTGAATCCGAACACTTCATTTGCGATTGCTCGCAGTATCGCCGATTTTCTGATATCTTTTTTAGAAATCAAAAAACCTCATCACACAACACCGCAAATTTCGTACATCTGTCTACTACATTTCCCACCTCCCCGCCACGAGCATATTTTGAATCTTGCCGCACATGGTTTTTCAAACCGACATCTCGGTGGCTGCCTTTTTTCTGCCTACATTATTCTTTTGAATAAACAAACTCTCCATTTACCATTGTCTTCAGTACAGCGACATCTTGGATCTTCTGCGCGTCAATTTGAAAAATGTCATCAGAGAGTACCACCAGATCCGCATATTTACCCACTTCAATCGTTCCTTTTTTGTTTTCCTCAAAAGTCAAATACGCGGCCTTTGACGTAAACAATGCCACAGCATCTTTTATATCAAGGCACTCCTGCGGACAGTGACATTCATGATTCTCCGAATGTATCCGCTGTCTCGTAACTGCGCAGAAAATATTCTCCAAAACGTTAAACGACTCAACCGGTGCGTCTGAGCCGCCGCCCGTGTGAATCCCCATGTCCTGCATGGTTTTCCACATATATGTATGCTGCGCACGCTCTTCGCCTAGACGGTCCGTGAGCATATCCAGATCCGAAGACAGAAAAACCGGCTGAATATACGCAATAATATTCGCGTCTCTTACTTTTTTCAGCAGATCATCATCTGTTATCTGAAAATGAACAATACCGTGGCGATGATCGTTTTTCGGGTTTTCCTTCAATGCCGCAATATACGCATCCGCCACGATATCCGCCGCCTTATCTCCGATTGCATGTACGGCAACCTGATACCCATTGTCGTGGGCAATTCTAACCATCTTATTCAGTTTTTCGCGGGAATGAGTCTGTGTACCCGTTTCCTTCGGACAATCCGCATAGGGTTCTTTCAGCAAGGCGGTTCGACCGCCCAGAGAACCATCCAGCATGATTTTTATTACGTTCATCCTTAAAAAATCAGATGCAATGCGGTTTTTCCTATTAAACGCAATAAAGTCTTCCAAATCATTTACTTCCACGAACCCGCACTGTTCGCTAACCCGTACTTTCAACTCTCCCTCTTTTGCCATTTCTTGATAGCTTTCATAGATTACCTTCAGATTATTGCCCGGCAGGGAAATGAAATCATCCGTCCCTACCGCCGTAATTCCCTGGGACAATAGAGCTCTCTGCGCCATATCGATCAAATTCTTCATAATCGGCTTGGGAATCGGTGGCATAATTTTGTAGCAATACTTCACCGCGCTCTCTCTCAGGACACCAGAATCCCAATCAATATTGTGCGCATAGGCTTCTACCTCCGCCGAGGCTCTCAGCAACTCCAAGGCGGCTGAATTGAGCACCGCGATATGTCCGCATATTCTTACGATACAAATGGGAACGCTGCTTGAAATTTCATCAAGATCATCTCTGGTAATCATTCTCCCCTCTTCAAAGAGTTCCTGATTCCAGCCTCGCCCAAAGACCCATCTTTCCCGGGAAAATTCACCGGATTTTAGGTATTCCTTTCCCATCTCAATCACACGTTTGATGGATGTGACGCCAAAAAGCCGAAATATCGTTTGCAAATATGCGGAATTAATCATATGCATATGCGTATCTGTAAAAGCTGGCAGCATCGGTCTTCCTGCCATATCTATGACAGTCTTCGCGCAAGGCGCTGAATTCTCATCGGCCTGTCCCGTATAAACAATACGACCGCCGTGGATTCCGATCGTCGTGTAACAGGTGTTTTTCTCATCCATCGCATACGCTTTGCAATTTTTCAGCAGCAAATCAATGTGTGTCGCATTCATCCTAATTTCCACCCTTCGTTTTTATTCTATCAGTATATTTCTAAATAATATCCAAAAAATGAGCAGATAGACAGGCCTATATAGGTAAAAACATATTAAGACGTGCCTAAAACGCGATACCGAGGGCTCGAAAAGCAACAGGCTAAATTTAATATCATGTTTGCGCTGGCGAATCTGCTTCTGGCTGACAGGCCCTGCCTGGCGGCTTGAGATGCTGCGCTCACGCAATATTATACACCGGAGATTCTATGTTTTTACATTTTACTTATTGGTTACCCCTTTGTCAAATATCACTTTACTTGATTTATATAAATTCTTTCTATACACAAAAATCTTGTAACCAAACGCAAAATATATAGTCAAAGTGTATATATAGTCAAAGTGTAAAAGATTATATGTGATGGAGGCTACAATATCGCTGCGTTTTGTTATATTGAGCGTTGCACCTTTTAATTATTCCTTTTATGGCAATGCACACCCTCAAGACCTATAATTAAAAAGTACATAGGCAAAAATGCAAAAAAGCTTTACGGCGACCATTTCTCGGTTACCGTAGAGCCTGCTTTCGTTAAAAGGTATATGAAAAACCTTGCAAATAGGGGCTTTTGAAAAAAGAAACTGGACACCCGCTTCGATACTCATTGTATCAAAACTGGTGTCCAGTTATGGTCCGAGTAGTGCGGCTCGAACGCACGGTCTCCTGGTCCCAAACTTATCGGGAAAACTTTTTATGCTCGTTTATAGCGGTTTTTAGTGCTTTTTAATTTGTTTTACTTACTCTTTGACGCTCTTATCTCCACTGTGTCCGCATGTTCCAGCGCCGTCTGTGGTAATCTATGTGGTCAAAAACGCTTCCCGCCCGGTTTCCGGTGAAGATTCACCGGTGCCGGATGGGAAGCGTTTCTCGTTGCTGTTGGCTACATTGTAACTCTGAGGCGAGTGTTATGCAAGTGGTTTCTGCGGGGGTGGCGGCCCAGAAGCTGCGGCGCTATAGACAAAGAATACACTCAACAGCCATTGCATTCCCCTGATTCGGGTGGCATTTTAAGGGAAAGCGCACCGAAGTAAGAGAAAGCATCTGCGTCCTGCGAGGAAAACGCTGTTGATTTTCCTCATAATTTTACCAATGATATTTTACGAATGTTTTTCAAAGGTGTTAGCTTACATCATAATTAAGGTTCGTTGAAAATATTGGACGAACAGGCCAAGAAATACGACTTCATTTTTGGCAAGGAGAAAGTGGGCCAATGACTTATATATAAGAAATAAAAGTTATTTTCTCGCCATGACAATTTTCTGTTGACAAGGGAAGATGACCTGGTGTATAATGAGAATAGTTCATCAGAGAGAAATTTTTTTAGAAAGCTATTGTTATTTATTGACCGTGACAGAAGGGGTGGAAGAATGAAATTGCAGGACCTTGCGAGTGTTCGTAGCGGCCTGGTCTTGTCGAGAAAGCAGGCCAAAGAGCCAAGTGAGTATCGATATCCCTTGATTAATCTGCGGTGTATCCAGCAGGAAGGGACAATTCAATTGAAAGAGGCCGATATCTATGAAGCAAAAGAACCGCTGAAAGAAGAATACCTCTCACAAAGCGGAGATATCATTGTCCGCCTTACATCTCCCTATACAGCCGTTCTGATTGATGAAACTACATCTGGAATGGTGGTTTCCTCAAACTTTGTAGTGATTCGAGTTGAAGATAAGAGCCTGTTGCCAGAGTATCTTTTTTGGTTGCTGAATACAGAAAAGATAAAACGAAAAATTTATGAGAATGCAACCAGTAATATGCTCGGCGCAGTTAACGCAAGATTTTTAGCTGACTTTGAATTGGTCCTTCTTTCCGTGGAGGATCAGCGTAAAATCTCCCAGTTCAATCTGCTGGCCAAAAGGGAACGCCAATTACTTAGGATGTTGGCGGAGGAAAAAGAAAAGTACTATGCTGGCGTACTGAATCAGGCGTACAAAAGAGCAAAGAAAGGGAAATGAAGATGACAAACAGAAAAGATATTGAACAGGTCCTGTGGAACGCCTGTGATAGTTTTCGCGGCAAGATCGACAGTTCCCGCTATAAAGACTACATCCTCTCCATGCTGTTCGTGAAGTACCTCAGCGATGTTTCTAAAGAGAGGCGCGAGGAGTACATCAAACAGTATGACGGGGATATGCGCCGAGTGGAACGGGCTATGAGCCGGGAACGCTTTGCAATGGACGAGCAGTCCACTTTCGACTATCTCTATGCTAACCGGAACGACGCTGAAATCGGCCAGAAAATCAATGTGGCACTGAACCACATCGAAGAACACAACAGCGGAAAGCTGCGCAATGTATTCCGGGCTATCGATTTCAACTCCCAAGTGGATTTTGGTGAACCAAAAGAGAAGAACGCTACCCTGCGCAACTTGCTGGAGGATTTCAACGGTCTGGATCTGCGTCCCAGTCAGCTGGGTTCTGCCGATATCATCGGAGATGCCTACGAGTACATGATTGCTATGTTCGCCTCTGATGCCGGAAAAAAGGGTGGAGAGTTCTTTACCCCAAGCCAGGTCTCTGAACTGGTGGCCTCTCTGGTGCAGCCCAAGGAGAACGACCGAATCTACGACCCCACATGTGGCAGCGGCGGTTTGTTGCTGAAAGCCTATAAAAAAGTACCCAGTGGCAAGGTGGCTATCTATGGGCAGGAGCTCAATGCTCAGACCTGGGCTCTCTGCACTATGAATATGTTCCTGCACGGTGTGGATGACGCTAGGATCTGGCAGGGCGATACCCTTTCCAATCCACAGAATGTTGAGGATGATTATTTAATGAAGTTCCAGGTTGTGGTGGCAAATCCTCCCTTCAGTCTGGACAAGTGGGACAGTGGATTCCTCTCAGAGGCCGAGGCAGACCGCAAAGGCAAGAAGAAAATGTCCGCCGGACTGGATCAGTACCATCGTTTCGATTGGGGTGTGCCTCCTACTTCCAAAGGCGATTATGCCTTTGTGTTGCACATGCTCTCCAGCCTGGATGCGGAAAACGGCCGTATGGCAGTGGTACTGCCCCATGGTGTTCTGTTCCGGGGGGCCAGCGAGGGGAAAATTCGGCGTCAGCTGGTGGAAATGAATCTGCTGGATGCGGTCATCGGCCTTCCTGCCAACCTATTTTATGGAACCGGAATCCCTGCCTGTATCCTGGTATTTAAGAAGAACCGGACATGCCGGGATGTGCTGTTTATCGACGCATCCGGGGACGGAAACTTTGAAAAGGGTAAGAACCAGAACATTCTGCGGGACAGTGACATTACCCGTATTGTCAATTCCTATCAAGCACGGCAGAACGAGGATAAATACAGTTATGTGGCCTCCTTCGACGAGATTAAGGAGAACGACTTCAACCTGAATATCCCACGGTATGTGGATACCTTTGAGGAAGAAGAACTGGTGGATATTGATGAGGTGCAGCGGAATATTGCCACCATCGAGGCGGAATTGGCCGAGGTGCAGGCGCAGATGAAAGGCTATTTGAAGGAGCTGGGATTATGAGTAATGAGGTAGAGAACACTGGAAAAATCCTGATTTATCAGAACGAAAAGGGAGACACAAGAATTGATGTCTATTTTGAGTCAGACACCATTTGGATGACTCAAAAAGCGATGTGTGAGCTTTACCAGGTAGCTAAGTCTTCTGTCAGTGAGCACATAAGTAATATTTTTAAAGACGGCGAATTGGAGCCGGAAGCAACTGTTCGGAAATTCCGAACAGTTCAGATTGAAGGCACCCGGCAAGTAACCAGAGAACGAGACTACTACAATCTAGACATGATTTTGGCCGTTGGTTACCGGGTGCGTAGCAATGTGGGTATACACTTCCGCCGGTGGGCCAGTGGCGTTCTGACCGAGTATATGAAGAAGGGCTTTGCCCTCAATGACGAGCGGTTGCGCAATCCCCGTGAGTTTGGCGCTGACTACTTTGATGAATTACTGGAGCGTATTCGGGATATTCGTGCCAGTGAGAAGCGGGTGTATCAGAAGGTTAAGGAGATATTCGCCCTCTCGGTCGACTACGACAGCAAAAGCCAGGTCGCTCAAAACTTCTTCAAATCGGTTCAGAACAAGTTGGAATATGCTGCCACGGGCCACACTGCGCCGGAACTCATTGTCGAAAGAGCTGATGCGTCTAAGGACAACATGGGTCTTACCTCGTTCAAGGGGGTCAAGGTTCGCCGAGGCGATGTGACGGTAGCAAAAAACTACATGACCCATGAGGAGATCAGCACGCTGAATCTCATTGTGAATATGTATCTGGACTATGCGGAGCTGCAGGCCAAAGGACACAACCCTATGCACATGGCGGACTGGGAAAGCAAGTTGGGCGATTTTCTGCGTTTCAATGGTCGGGAAGTTTTGGATAATTTCGGAACTGTGAAGCGAGAGGTTGCGGAAAAACTGGCGCTGGAGCAATATGAGCAGTACGATGCCAACCGCCGGGGGTTGGAAGCGTCGGACGATGTGGACGAGCTGACCGCGGATGTGAAGCGGCTGAAACCGTGAGAAATTGAACGAATTCACTCCGAATATCCCTTGGTATGTGGATACTTTCGAGGAAAAAGAACTTGTGGATATTGATGAGGTGCAGCAAAATATCGCCAATATTGAGACCGAATTGGCCTAGGTGCAGGTGAAAATGGCGGAGCACCTGAGAGAACTGGGACTGTAAAGGAGGGATACGCCTGTGTTTAGAAGCTTTATCTATCTTGACGAACACAAACTTTATACCTATAAACGGCAAATTGATGGCAAAAACGATGTACAACCCAAAGCAGTATCCCAGAAAAAAACTACAGGTTTTTCAGCTGCTGTGAGCGGCTTCGGTTTGAACGGCGCAACAGAAACCAGTATAGATGGAGAGTTTGAGAAAGATGTGAGTTTCGACTACGATCGCTTTGAGCTTGACCTTAGCAGGCTTGAGGGTGAGGACTACTTCGATTGCGTGTTAAATGCAGAATATGATTTGACTACAATACCAGCGATGAAGCTCTTGCGTATATGTAGTGGTTTTGAAATTCCGGAAGCCTTTGATGCAGTTAACTTAATTGATCAGTTTATGCCTATGTTAATGGGGCAGATTGAAACTAAGTCTGCAGGAGAACAGGAAGCATTAGAGGGAATATTAGGTAAGGCTTCCGCAGACATTCCCTTTATTATTGAATGCGATGATGTTACGATCTCTGGCAAGTTGAACGCAAAGTATCTCCGTGAGGAATACGCCAGCCTTGAAGACTATGCCGATCAAGATGTGTACATACTCTGTAAAGTTGTGGGTATGGTGAGAAAAGATATGGTTGAAATCTTTGATCCGTTGAAAGACTTTATCCGCTTGCCGCGCACTATGCGCCGTCAGATGACAGCGAATGGAAAGTCTGTTGGACTTGATAAGATTTCCATTGAGGGCCCTGTCCTCAAGGTTGAAGTAATTGCCATCTATAAATAATCGAAGGAGGGAACTATGTCATGGCTATTATTCCAGACTTTTTCTTAAATGCAGTAGTTGCTCTTGGCATAGATGGAGGTGATGGAAAAAAGCACTGGATTGGAACGGGCTTTATCGTTGGACGAAAAGAAATTGACAATCCAAACCTTTCTACATATTACATCATCACCAATAAGCATGTTATTGAGCAAGAAAAATACGTCTACGTTCGTTTCAATTCGCTTGGAGGGGAACTTGTTAAGGATTATCGAATTAACCTATATGACAGCATGAGCGTGCCTATGTTCTCCGCGCATCCGCATGATAAAACAGATATAATAGCACTGCAAATTCTCCCGCAAACACTTATTAATGACAAATCTATTTGGGGAGCATTTGATCTTGCTGACCATGCCCTGACACTTGAGCAGATGCAAAATACGGGTGTTAACGAAGGAAGTCTCGTGTATGCCTTGGGGTTCCCTATGGATTTAGTCGATCCAATCAAGGTTCCCATTTGTAGGCTTGGATGCATTTCAAGAGTTACAGACGCATTCTTGTTGAAAAAGGGGACTCCAATATTTCTGGTCGATGCACAAACCTTCCCAGGAAATTCTGGTGGTCCTATCGTGAGCAGGCCGGAACATATATCTATTGATGGAACGCCGAGCAATACCAGCGCAAACCTTATCGGTATTCTGAGCGAGTACATTCCCTACAGAGAAACGCTTTATAGCAGACAAACCGGACGAGACCGTATGATTCAAGAAGAGAATAGCGGCCTCACCATTGTTCATCCCGTTGATCGTATCAAAGAGGATGTGGAACTTGAATGGGCGAGAATAGAGACGCAGAAGAAGGCAACAAACGATATTGCAACTCTTCCTGCTCCACAAGCAACTAGGGAAGAGGTTGCTGTATGACACCAGAAATCAAACAACGAATAGAGCAAATCCGCCGGGGAGAGGTTCCTGAAGGGTATGTAAAGAAAAGGAAAGTGGTAATTCCCCAACAATGGGGATTACCGCAGATTAAGGATATAGCATCAATTTCTTCAGGAAGTACTCCGAATCGAAATAATTCGGAGTATTGGAATGGAAATATAGCGTGGGTTACCACAGGCGAGCTTAGTAGCGGGCATGTTAATCATACTTCTGAACTGATAACAGTCAAAGCTGTCAAAGAAACAAAGATGCGGATATATCCACAAGGGACTCTTTTGATGGCCATGTATGGGCAGGGAAAGACGAGAGGTACCGTTGCTATACTTGAGATTGACGCAGCAGTAAATCAAGCCTGTGCGGCCATTACGGTAAAGGATGGGAAAAGCAAATTCCTCTTTTATCAGCTAAAAAATTCATATCAGGATATTCGTAAGTTAAGCAATACTGGAAATCAGGAAAACCTAAATGCAGATATCATTAAGACTTATCAAGTGCCATGGGCACCTGATGAGGAGCAAGAAAGAATTTCTACCATCCTCACCACCCAGGACAAAGTAATTGAACTGAAAGAAAAGCGTCTTGCCGAAAAGCAGCGGCAAAAAAAGTATCTCATGCAGCAGCTTTTGACCGGCAAAAAGCGTCTTCCGGGGTTTAGTGGGGAGTGGAAAAATATAAAACTGTGTGAGGTTCTTTCTGAGCGAAAAGAAAAGAATGTAGAGCAAAATTTGAGAATTTGTTCGGTAGCAGTTCAAAAAGGTGTAGTAGATCAGGTTGAACATTTGGGAAGAAGCTATGCAGCAAATGATACTTCAAACTATTCTGTGGCTCATTATGGAGATATCATATATACCAAAAGTCCTACCGGAGATTTTCTGTATGGAATTGTTAAGCAGAACTTATTGCAGGAAACTGTTGCAGTTTCGCCGCTATATGGAGTATTTACACCCTTGACATTTGGCCTTGGATACTTTTTGCACACATATTTTCAATCAGCTATTTGTGCGCGAAATTATCTGTTGCCAATTGTACAGAAAGGGGCAAAAAACACAATTAACATTACAAATGATACATTTATTTCGAGCAAATTGTATTTGCCTCTTGATGTAGAAGAACAAAAAGCAATAGCGGATACTTTTATTGCCGCTGACCGTGAAATCGAACTACTTCAGCAAGACATCGAACAGGAAAAACAAAAGAAAAAAGCCCTGATGCAGCTGTTACTGACGGGCATTGTGAGGGTGAAAACATGACGGAAAAAGAAATGCAGGAACATCTCCGCAAAGAACTGCTAAAGAAGATTGTAGACAATGGGCAGAACTACACGGAAAAAATGAAGTCTGATCTGAAAGAAATCATTGACCTCGGCAAATCTCCTGAGGAGATTTGTGAAGCAACTCTTGCCTATTTTGCTATGTGCAGATGGCAGTGAAAGGAGGTGAAAACGCATGGCAACCAATCCTCCCAGCGGCGACGGACATAGAAACGGTGCGGTAAAAGACCGTTCTCAGGCTTTCAACCCTGTTACAAAACAATGGGTAAAGCGAGACAGTGACACCGGTCGTTTTATGGATGTCAAAAAGGATGGCACTCCTTTTAAGGGAGTCCGCAAAGAAAAGTAAATCCAGAGGCAGGAGAGCGAGGCGGGATTTCCCGCCCCGCTAATCCTGCGTTTACTGATATTTCCGAAAGGAGGCAACCATGGACAAATCCCTATATTTAGAAAAGAATATCAGCCAGCAGCCGGCCATTGATCTGCTGCGGTCCATGGGCTATACCTACATATCCTCGGAGGACTGCGAGGCGCAGAGAGGCAGCCGATACCATGTGCTGCTGAAAGACATCCTCCGGGGCCAGCTGCGGCGGCTCAACCGCTATGCCTTCGCCGGTGCGGAAAACGAGTTCTCCGCTGGCAACATCGAGCGGGCTATGGAAGATCTGGACGAGCCTTTAACTGACGGCCTTGTTCGCTCCAGTGAAAAAATCTATGATGCCCTGTTGCTGGGCAAAAGCTATCCAGAGACTGTGGGAGAGGGCAAAACCCTCAGTTTCAACCTGAAATACATTGACTGGGAACATCCGGAGAACAACCTGTTCCATGTTACCGAGGAGTTTGCAGTAGACAGCCGGGACAAGCTCCACAACGCCCGGCCGGATATTGTGCTGTTTATCAACGGTATCCCTTTTGCTGTTATTGAGTGTAAAACGCCCCAGATCAGCGTAGAACAGGCCGTGGAGCAGAATATCCGCAACCAGCAAAAGGAGTATATCCCACAGCTCTACAAATTTGCTCAGATCGTGATGGCGACCAATAAAAATGCTGTGAAGTATGCCACCACCGGTACGCCTAAAAAATTCTGGAATGTATGGAAGGAACAGAACACCGCTTTTCTGGAAGGAGCACTGGCCCAGTATGTGACTGACCGCACTCCCACTGAGCAGGATCGGAATTTGATTTCTCTGTTCAGCAAAGAACGGGTTATAGAACTGATCCGATACTTTGTGCTCTTTGACGCCAATGTAAAGAAGATTTGCCGGTATCAGCAGTATTTCGCCATCAAAGAGATTATCAAGACCATTCAGCAGTCGGACGAAAAGGGTAACCGTCAAAGCGGTGTGATCTGGCACACCCAGGGCAGCGGCAAGAGCCTGACCATGGTTATGCTGGCAAAGTATATCTTAATGGAACTGTCCGACTGCAACCCGAAAGTGGTCGTTGTCACTGATCGCAAGGAACTGGATCGGCAGATCGCAGCTACATTTGCACACACCCGGCTCAATCCGGCCAGAGCCACCAGTGGACGGAATCTGGTGGAGCTGCTGAATAGCGGCAAGGCGGATGTGGTCACTACCATCATCAATAAGTTCAACACCGCTGAAAAAATGGAGCACAAGAATTTTTCGCGGGATGTGTTTCTGCTGGTGGATGAAAGCCACCGCTCCAACTATGGTCTGCTGGCCGCCAAAATGAGGACGGTGTTCCCCAATGCCTGCTACATCGGCTTTACCGGTACTCCTTTGATGAAAAAAGAGAAGAACACCATGGCGAAATTCGGTAAGTTGATCCACAAATATACTATCAAGGACGGTGTGGATGACGGAGCCATTGTGCCGCTCATTTACGAAGGCCGTTTTGTGGAACAGAATGTGGATGAGGCTAATATAGATCTCTGGTTCAAACAGACTACCAAACGGCTCACGGAAGCGCAGCGGGATGACCTTTCACGGAAATGGAGCAGTATCCGCCGCCTAACCTCCACCGATGCTCGTATCAAGCGGATTGCTCTGGACATCAATGAGCACTTCATTGAAGGGTACAAAGATACCGGCTTTAAGGCTATGCTGGCCACTAACTACAAGCGGGATGCGATTCGGTATCTGGAGTGTTTTGAGCAATTTGGGGATTTGAACTGTGCCGTGGTGATCTCACCGCCTGATCTGCGGGAAAGTGTAGACGATATAGACGAGGGTGCCGACGATAAGGTCATTGCCTACTGGAATAAAATGATGAACCGCTACGGTGACGCAGATGCCTACGAAGAGGCAATGAAGAACCAGTTCTGCGCAGAAGACATCGATATTCTTATTGTGTGCAGTAAGTTGCTTACCGGTTTTGATGCCCCCATCTGCCAGGTGCTCTACATCGACAAAGAGTTGAAAGAACACGGCCTGCTCCAAGCTATAGCCCGCACCAATCGTCTGTATGAAGGCAAGGACTACGGCCTCATTGTGGACTACCGTGGACTGATTGAAAAGTTGGATGCCGCTATGGATCTGTACAGCGGTGCCGGGCTGGAGAACTTTGACAGTGGAGATCTGAAGGGTGTTGTGGTGGATGTCATGTCGTCTGTGGCTGGCCTGCGGGAAGCCTATACCCGGTTGACGGAACTGTTTGCAGACTTAAAAAATCCACGCGACACCGAAGAAGTGGAAGTTTTTCTTGCTGACGATAAGAAGCGAGAGAACTTTTATAATTTCCTCTGTGCTTTTGGCAAAGCGTTGAATATGGTGCTGAATGCGGAACAGGCGTATGCAGCCATTCCGAAAGATGAATTGAAGCAGTATCAAAACACTTTTATCTTTTTTTCCAAGGTGCGCCGCAGCGTGAAAATCCGGTACTGCGATGCCATTGATAACCGGGAATATGAGCCGCTGATGCAAAATCTTCTGGATACACACCTCTCGGTAGCTGGTCTGAAACAGATTACCAGCCCCATCGATATTCTGAACAAAGATGACTTTGAACGAGAATTAGGGGAATTAGGTTCGCTCCGTGCAAAGGCAGATGCTATTACCAGCAAATTGACCCGCAGCATCAGCGAAAAGTATCAGGAAAATCCTGCCTATTACGACAGTTTCTCCAAGCGTATCAAGGACGCATTGGAGCAGTACAAGGAAAAGGTGATCTCTGAGTCCGAATATCTGGCAAAGATGCGTACCATCATGGAAGACTATCACGCCGGAAAAAGCACCGTGACCTATCCGGAATCCATTAAGAATAATGTACACGCCCAGGCGTTTTACGGTGTTCTGTCAGCAGTATTCGACGAAGCGAAGGAAGCGGAAGTTTCTCCTGATTTTGTTGCGGAGATTGCGGAAGAGATTACAAAAATTGTGGCCAATCACAGTCAAGTGGACTGGACCAACAACAAAACAATCCACGACCGAATCTCGCAGAATATTGATGACCTTTTTTATGACTACGAGAAAGAACGGGGATTAAAACTGTCTTTTGACACCATTGATAAGATCATCGAAAATGTCAAAACAGTAGCACTTCGGAGGTTTTGACAGCAATGGCACAGAAAAGAATCGTCGTATATGAAAACAACGAGATCCACTACCTGCTGGAGCAGAAGCAGGTAAAAAATCTCAATCTGCGGGTTCATAAGGATTGTAAGGTTTATGTTTCGGCTAATCCAGATGTCCCTGCTGAAAAGGTTGACGATTTTGTGGTGAGCAAAGGGGCCTATATTCGCTCAGCACAAAGAAAGTTTCGTGAGATGGCGCAGTATGCCCCTCAACCCAAGCAGTATGTCAGTGGAGAGACTTTCTATCTGCTGGGCAGAGGAATCCGCCTGAAAGTGGAGAACAATATGCGGGACGCAATTTCCTCTGATGGGATATATCTTCGTCTTTGTGTGAAAGACACGGAAGACTTTGCAAAAAAGCAAAAGATGGTGACCCGTTACCTGGATGAGCAGTGTCGATCCATTTTCGGTGAAATTATTTTGGAGACCTACCCCGTATTCCAAAAATATGGGGTGCCGATGCCAGAGCTGCGAATTCGGAATATGGAGACCAGGTGGGGATCTTGTCTGGCCAAAAAGGGAATTGTTACGCTGAATAAGAGGCTATTGGAAACCCCACGCAACTGTATCGAATATGTTGTGATGCACGAGTTTTGCCACTTCGTTCACCCCAATCATTCAAAGCAGTTCTACGCGTTCCTAACGATGCTGATGCCGGACTGGAAACAGAGGAAAGAGACCCTGGATAAAAGCGCAACTTTCTGGTTGTGAAATTCTGTAAGCACATCCGGCAGAATAACGAAGTTGGTACTCCGTTCAAAGAATTGCAGCAAGTTTTACCGGGGCTTGATCGAAACCAAATCCGCGTTTTGATGAGAGAATTGCGTGAAAGCGGGAAGGTTTTCTGCGAAGGAACAACAAGTGCCGCAAGGTGGTTTGCGTCCAAATAATCCAAAATACTAGCGAATCTTGGAACCAACTTGGAACTGACTTGGGACCAACTTTGAACTAACTTGCAACCTAATCAGCAAAGTGCGTGCTGACGATTAAAGCGGATGGCGGATCTCATAAATCTGGGAGCAAGCAGGCAGTGCGGGACGCGAAAAAGAACCTCATTCTGGACAAGTGCGCTATTCCTCTCCTGCGCCTCCGTACAGACGGCAGTGGGGAAAAAGAGAAAATCAGAAACGCGCTAAAGAGGGATTGATTATGCCGCGAATTACTAGAAACGCAATCAGATGCAAAAAATGTGGAGATGTCATCGAAAGCAAAACCGTCCATGATTTCAAGTTTTGCAGCTGTGGCTCGTGCGCTGTGGATGGCGGCCACGATTACCTTCGCAGGTGTGGAAATTTTGGGGATTGGGAAGAAATGTCCGAAGCAGAAAAGGTTGAGGGCAACACACATTGACTTAATTTTAATCATGGGAAGTTGGTGACACTATGCCCCTTATCATCGTTCGCAACGACATCACGAAAATGCCTGTGGACGCCATTGTCAACGCAGCCAAGGAGTCCCTGCTGGGCGGAGGCGGGGTGGATGGGTGCATCCACCGGGCGGCGGGGCCGGAGCTGCTGGCCGAGTGCCGACGGCTTGGCGGCTGCAAAACCGGCGACGCCAAGATCACAAAAGCCTATCTCCTCCCCTGCCGGTATGTGATTCACACCGTTGGGCCTGTGTGGCGAGGCGGCGGGCATGGCGAGCGGGAGCAGCTGGCCTCCTGCTATCGGACGAGCCTGGCGCTGGCCCAGGCGCACAACTGCGAAACGGTGGCGTTCCCGCTGATCTCCTCCGGCATCTTCGGCTACCCCAAGGATCAGGCGCTGCGGGTGGCGGCGGACACCATCAGCCAGTTCCTGCTGGGCAGCGACATGACAGTCTACCTGGTCATTTTCGACCGCGCCGCCTACCAGATCAGCGGCAAGCTGTTCGCCGACATTGCCGAATACATCGACGACCACTATGTGGACGCCCACACCGACACACGCCGGGAGCGCCTGCGCGGGAGCTTTGACCTGCAAAGCCAGCCGCTGAGCGTCTACGAAGATGCCGCACCGCAGTACGCTTCAGCTTCCGTGGCCTCAGGCAACCTGGACGACCTGCTGGCGCATCTGGACGCCGGATTCTCGGAGACCCTGCTGAAGCTCATTGACCGCAGCGGCAAAAAGGATTCTGAAATCTACAAAAAGGCCAATGTGGACCGCAAGCTGTTCTCCAAGATCCGCAACAATCCGGACTATAAACCCTCCAAGTCCACGGCCATTGCCTTTGCCATCGCCCTGGAGCTGAACCTGGACGAGACCCGCGACCTCATCGCCCGGGCAGGCTATGCCCTCAGCGCCAGCAGCAAGTTCGATGTGATCATCGAGTATTTTATCGGGCGGGAAAAGTATGATATTTTTGAAATAAACGAGGCGCTGTTTGCCTTTGATCAGAGCTTGTTGGGCGTATAATCAGTAACCTTGGGTTGAAATTTAGAAAAATACTACAACCGGGCCAAATTGCTATTGACAATCAAACTTTCTGTGCTATTCTATAATGATTCAACCTCGATGTTAAATGGATGGCATGGGCGAGAAGGAGAGCATATATGGCGTATGAGTTTGTTTATGAGTCCGAGGCAAAACGCTATCGTTCGGATTGTTCAAGGACCCTTAAGAAAACCTGTGAGTTGCTCAGGGCGAAGGGAATTTCTGCACAGTTTACACTTGTCGGAAGCGGTGCAAGGAATATGATTACGAGAAATGGAGACGGGCCGTATGACCTTGACTACAATCTTTTGATCATGAAGGCAGAAGAAAGATATTGGAATGACCTGCGGTTGCTAAAAGAAACGGTAAGAAATGCTCTGAACCGGGCGGAGAGAAGAGAATTCTTTTCGGATGCCCAAGATTCAACTTCTTGCTTGACTGCACTGCTGCATTTTAAGGATACTCCAAATGTTGAATTCAGCTTTGATGTTGCTATTACCACGAAAAATAAAAACGGGAATTACATGCGCTTGATACATAACAAAAATGTGTACGCACTGGGCTTGGATCAATACACATGGAACGAAGTGCCGAACTCTCATCAAGTAAAGGATAAAGCGGATGAACTGAAGAAAGCGGGATTATGGCAGAAGGTTCGGGACAGGTATCGTGAGAAGAAAAACATGTATCTGTCTTGGCAGGATCGTAACCACCCATCCTTTGTGGTGTATGTGGAAGCGGTGAATGAGGTTTATAACGAGCGTTTCAATAGAAACGAGTTGCCTCGTGAGCAATCGATTCCTTGGCGGCTACGGTAACGGCAACTTTTCCATAAACATTTCAGATAATATGGCTCTTAAGTATGCAGCCGTTGCAACGGATAAAAATCATATCCTTATGCAATTGTCATAAATGTCGCCCCACAGGCGACCAAACCCTCCTTCGGCTGCGCTACAATGAGAGCGCAATCAAACGAAGGAGGGTTTTCATTATGACAGAATTGGTTTTCATCCTGGACCGCAGCGGCTCCATGTCGGGGCTGGAATCGGACACCATCGGCGGCTTCAACTCCATGATCGCGAGGCAAAAGCAGGAGGCGGGCGAGACCCTGGTCTCCACCGTGCTGTTTGACAATGAGAGCGTGGTCATCCACGACCGCCTGCCCCTTGCTAAGGTGCCGCTCATGACGGAGAAGGAGTATTTCACCCGGGGCTGCACGGCGCTGCTGGACGCCGTAGGCGGGGCCATCCACCACATCGGGAGCATCCACAAGTACGCCCGCCGGGAGGATGTGCCGGAAAAGACCCTGTTCGTCATCACCACCGACGGCTATGAAAACGCCAGCCGCCGCTATAACTACGAGACGGTGCGGCGCATGATCGAGCGCCAGAAGGAGAAATACGGCTGGGAGTTTTTGTTCCTGGGCGCCAACATCGACGCAGCCAAGGAGGCAGCCCGCTTCGGCATCGACGCCGACCGAGCAGTGAACTACAAGTGCGACGAGGAGGGCACGGCGCTGAACTATGAGGTCATCAGCGCCGCCGTGTGCAGCGTTCGATCGGCCCAATCTCTCAGCGCCGACTGGAAACGCCGTATTGATGAGGATGTGAAGAAAAGGGGTAGATAATTTCAGGCACCTTCAAGCCACCACGCCGCCCAATTTCTTCCACGCTATAAGCAAAGAATAGGCGCTGCCCCAGGCCAAAGGAATGGCCGGGGGCAGCGGCTTTTTTACATTCCTATCACACCTCACAGCGCCTTCAGCTTCCGGCAATATTCCGATTCCGCCATCTCCCCTGCCTGAAACGCTGCGCGCAGCTCCTCCGCCACGGCGACGATGTGATTCCATTCATCGGTGGAGATGGTGCCCCGCTGCTTCCGGCCCTTTAGGCGGTTATAGGTGCGGGCATACTCCTTGGCGGCGGCCTCCCGCAGTTTCCGTTTCGCCGTCTCATGGGCGCCCACGCTGCGGCAGGTCTTGCCGTGCTGGCCGAGGATGGGGCGGTCGCAATACTGGGTGTTATACCCGTCCACGGCCACGAACCAGTGTCCGCAATTCTTGCACCTGCGGGGCAGATTCCCTGCGGCAATCCCCCTCGTCAAGTCCAAGTAGAAAAAGGCAATCAAGTCGTCGAAAGTGGAGCGCTCCGCCATCTTCGGCTTCCCGGTTTTCTCGTCCCGGTACGGGATAAAGGATATGTGCGCCGGGAAATCAAAGCGGAATGACGCCACGGGCGGGTCGTAGAACGGGTCGGATTCCTCGTCTATATCCGCCAGCTTTGCCTTCCCGATCCCATCCTTGAAGCGGCCATAGGCATCGATATAGTTCTCCCGCTTGCAGGAGGGCAAGCCATGCTGTGACCGCCGACAAAATCATCAGCGTTCATATTCGGCACCTCGCGCTCTGATCTGAAAGGCGGCAAGCCCGTAACGGGCGATCAGAGTGGCGTTGACGATCAGGCGCAGCGCCTCCGGGTCGATCACCTCCGGTTCTGCTAAGTCCGCCATCGTGACCGCCTCCGTCTTGTCGCAGAGGTCGCGCGCTGCCATGAACAGTGCGTAGTTGTGCGGCGAGGTGTTTTTCAACACCGCATAGCCGAACTCGATCCCGTCCTTGCAGAAGCAATTTGCCGTGCGGCGGTAAATGTCGTCATTAGAGGTCAGCAGGTACATGGCCGCATAATAAGCGTTGGTATCCCTGCGGCGGCGGTAGCCCTGCACGGCACATTGATACTGCATTCGGCGCTCATGCTGCTCGTTGCTCCAAAGGCTTCCGGGATAGTGCTTGATCAGCAGGTTCAGGCGCTGGAACAGGCGGCGTTCATGGGGAAATGTCTCTAAGACTGCCTCGCGGTAGCCGACCACACCGGCCTCGATGCGCTCGGCCAGCCACGGGCAGCGCAGGGCGGTACAGCCCAGCTTTTTCACATACTCGGTACAGAGCTGGCAGCTCACATCTTTGGGGGTATATTTGAATGTGTTGATATACATGGCGTCCTCCTTTTGACATGAAAATAGCAGACAAACAAACTGCTTGTCCGCTCAACGGCTCTGGTCGCGCTGGCGCTTTTTCTGCCATGCGTCCAGTAATTTGAAGATGGTGTTTTCGATCTGGAATGGGGTGTAGGAACGTGGGAAGTATTTGCGGAGCTTTTCACCGGAAAGGGTGATGTCGTTTTTCTCCGGTTTCTTCTGCTCCATCATAATGGAGAGCATGGCGTCCTCGTTCAGCTCGCCGCTCTGACTGAGCTTTTTCATCCGCTGCGCCTGCGAGAGCGAGGGGGTGGTCTGTTCGCTGTCGATGGTTTCCAGAAGCAGCCCTTGTTCCTTGGGTGTCAGCGCCGCAAGCTGATAGGCGGGACTGAGGGCGATTTTCTTCTCGTCCACCATCTGCTGAAGCTCCGGGACTAACTGCGTCAAGGCGATGTAGTTGCGGATGGTATCTCCGCTCACACCGGCATCCTGACCAACTTCATCATCGCTGCGGAACTTCGCCGAAATTTTCGGCGAAGTCAGATCCGTTCGTGCGCCCTGCCGCTTGATGGCCTCCATCTTCATCTTGTAGGCTTTGGCGCGTTCGGATGGAAGAATATTCTCGCGCTGGAGGTTGCTGTCCACCATGATAATGGTGGCAGCGTCCCGGTCAATGTCGCGGACAATGACGGGCATGGTGGCCAGACCCGCCAGCTCACAGGCGTGTTTGCGGCGGTGGCCTGCGATCAGTTCATAGCCGCCGTCCTCCCGTGGCCGCGCCAGCGCGGGGACGAGGACGCCGTACTCCTTGACGCTTTCGGCGGTTTCCTGCATGGACGCATCCTCTCGCACCTGAAAGGGGTGATCCGGGAACGGATGCAGCTCAGAGAGCGGAATCTGAACGACTACTTCCTGCTGCGGTTTCGGCTTTTTGGATGGCACGGGCTTTTTGCCCGGTTCTTTCTGCGCTGTTTTTTCAGTCATCGTGTTCCTCCTGTCGGCATCTGATTTTGGGTACAAAAAAAGGACATTTCTTCTTTTCAGAGGAAATGTCCTGATTTCTGGGACAGACTGACAGCCCGCCCAAACAGTATTTAGTTTTTGTCGTTACTATAACACCCCCTACGATATAACTACTTCGCGGCTCGATTTTTCGGTTTGGAAAAGGATGAAAAACCTTGCCAGATAACCGAAAACCCTTGATGTACGGGGCTTTTCCGGTTTGTCGTAATTATACCGTAAGGGCATACATTCGCGACGCTGGCGCTGGAGAACGGTATGGATGTAAAAACGCTTTCCGCCATGCTGGGTCATGTGTCGGCGGCCACCACACTGGACATCTATACCCACATCACCGGTGATATGCAGCGCGCAGCCGCCGTCAACATCGACCGCGGCATCGGCAAGGCGGCACCGCAGGGGGACACTTCAGAGCCGGGGCAGGAAACTGCCCTGGCCCAGGCGGAAAAGCCGCGTATGACCGATTTCAAGCCCTACGTGGGTCGCAAGCGCAGATCCGGTACCGGCTGTGTCAGCGAGATCAACGACCATCTGTTTGAAGGCCGCTACTCTCCCAAATGGCCCGACGGTAAAAAGCACGCCCGCAATGTCTATGCCCACACCCGCGAGGAGTGCGAGGAGAAGCTGAAGGTGTTGATCGTAGAGATGAAAGCGGAGATCGTGGAAGCGCAGCGACTGAAGGCCGAGGGCAAAGGTGACGGAAGCCCACCGGAGGAGAAGAAGGGCAAGCGGGGGAAGGCGCGGGTATGAAAAGAATCACCGGCATGGGTACCAAGCCAATGATACCCATGTCGGTGGTAATTCGATATAAAATTTAAGCTATTACCCTAGACGATAGATTGCTTCTTCCAACTGGAATCGATCAATAGATATCATTTTAATTGCAGGTTGACCGTCCTCAGTATAATAAACAACCATGTGGGAAAGAAAATTGGCTTTACAGTTAATAGCCTCGCGTTTCATTTTGAGTTCGTCTGTCGATTTGTTTAACCACACTTTCAGTATACTCTCAGGTAACTGGAACAGGTATTCTTCTTGGTCAGACCTTAAAATCCAGGGTTCCTTAGGATCCTCCCAATGCAGCGAATAATATTCATTAAAATGGATATGTTCGTCTGTCGTGTGGTACAAAAACAGCATTTGGCCGGAGTTTGTAATTGCCACGGCCATGCGCTGACCGATTTTATCCGCCAGTTCAAGTAGCCGATTCTCAGAATCAATCATATCAAAATAAACTCGTCGGGCGTTGAAATGAAAGTCACTGTATCCAACCGTCTGGCAGAATTCATTCCAAAACGGGAGCTTATTGAATTCAATTAGGGGAATTCGATACGCAGCAGCAAACTCTTGCGCTTGCGTCGTAAATCCAGACAATGCTGCAATTGCGACTTGATAGGAATACTGATCAAAAATCGGTGGGAGTACTCGGCGATTTTGGCGGCGGCGAGCTTTCAATTCGGCCATATCGACAATATTGAAATTGTTGATATCTTCTCGCAAACCGAGAGCGCTCCTTACTACATTAAGGCTAATCTTTGTCCTATAGTCTTTGCACTCGATAAGAAGTCTTGTCTTTGAATAGAAGGGAGTTTGGACTGGCGGCTCCAGTAATACATCTGCATTGTGGGCCTCACCCAATCCTTGAATCATTTGGCCCGGAGTCCCATCGTAGATATATAATCCATCAGATACAACTTCAGAAAAACCAATATTAACAAGTATACGCTTAACAAATAATTCGAATGCTTTTCCAGGTCCCATAGATGATATATCCCTCCTAATGTAATTTTCCGCTCTGTTATAGCAGTGAATTGATAGTCTTAAGTTAAATACGACACCCTCCATCCAACTAAAAATCTTCAAGATAGAAGTAACGCCCTATTTCACTCTTTGTTTCTCAATCGCATTATATTGCAAAAAGTATGAAATTTGAAAAACGGAAAACAGATTAATCTTAGTATCTAAGGCAACACAGTCCAAGCATCAATGCTCTGTCTCTTTGTCCTATTTAAATTACTGGATTTCAATGCAGCAGAATTTGTACTTCTTTCCGCTTCCGCATGGGCAGTAGTCGTTTCGCCCTATTTTTCCATGGACCATTTTGTATTGCAAAACCCAGTCCTGCGCCTTCACACATCCTATACGCCGGATGCGTTCTATATCGTCCCCCTTCAGGTCTGAAAAGAAACACTTCTTTCCTTCTGCGGAAACTAATTTGTTTTTTTCATCGTACTCCAGTGAAATCCACATAACAGGGATTTTTTTCGTTTCTGGATGCAGCAGCATAAGCATAATCAATCTGTTCCTGAATTGGATACTGAATTATACCAGGCATAGATATAAAGGCGCAATATTTGATTTCCCCGAACGCCGTCAACGGCACAGCGCGCTTCAGTTCTCTTTGGCGTCTAAATGCATATTCAATTTTATCAGCTAATTCTTCTCTTGCATCTGATGCTAGATGCACAGCACCTCGGCGGGATCACAGTTCAGAATATTCATCATTTGCACAAGCAGCTTTGTGCTGGGAATCGTCATGCCGGTTTCAATATGGCTGATATATGTAGACCCCACATCAGTCATCGCAGCCAGCTGCTCCTGCGTCATGTTTTTCCGTATGCGCGCTTCCTTGAGCCGTGCGCCTATAAATGCGTAGTCTATCATACAAACAAGTCTCCTGCAGATGAAGTGTTCTTAACTTGTATTGTATGTGCATTTTGCTCATGTTTTAATATCCTTAATGTGCAACCGCCTATATACTTATAGTCGCAGGAAAATTCATGCCGTTTTTTGGTACATCAGAGTATTATTTGCCTAATTAAGTCAATTTTTTTCGTTGAAAGGTCAACAAATCTCAAAAAGCCGGCTCGCAGCACACTTATAGCGCACACGCCGACAAAAGCGAACCATCCTACCACGCCGCACGCTTCCCTGTTTTTTTCACCGCTACCCTAACTGCTCCGTCACGGCAAAATGGTTTTTCTCATACCGGATAAGCCCGTCCCGCCGCATGAGGGACAGCTCGTTGGAAAGCGCGCTGCGCTCTACGCTGAGATAATCCGCCAGCTGCTGGCGGTTGTAGGGAATATCAAAGGAATAGCTGCCGGTGCGCTTGATACACTCCGAAAAGTAGGACAGCAGCCGCTTTCGAATGGACTTGGGGCCGGTGTGCAGCACCCGGCGGGAGAGCTGCAAATTTTTCTCCGAGCAGAGCGTCAGCAGATTCCGCACAAGCCGTACATGGCGCGGGCAGACATTGGCGCAGGGTTCCAGTACGCGCCTGATATTCAGCAGCAGCGCTCGCGTATCCTCGGCGGCGGTCACGTTGACCATCAGCGGCTCGCCCGGCACGCAGGCGTACGCCTCCGCAAAGACGCCGCCGGGGCCGATGCTGCTCAGGACGCTGTTATTGCCCCACACGTCCCCCATCTCGATGATGACACGGCCGGACAGCACCACGCCCAGCTGCTCCGTGGGCATCCCCTCCGGCAGGATGACCGCGCCCTTCTTATAAGTGCGCTCTGCGGCGCGCAGGCAGCACAGCATTTCCTCGATGTCCGGCACCGTCATGCCGCGAAAAAGCGGGGTGTTCCCCAAATTGATCCGCATATTTTTCTCCTTTTCGTTGGCGTGCCAACAGACTTTCATAAATTATGATAGTAAAATGAAGCCACAAAGTCAAGAAGAACCGCAAGGAGGACAAAAATATGGTACGGAGAATCATTGAGATCGACAGGGATAAGTGCAACGGCTGCGGTGCCTGCGCCGAGGCGTGTCACGAGGGCGCCATCGCCATGGTGGACGGCAAGGCGCAGCTCATGCGGGACGACTACTGCGACGGGTTGGGGGACTGCCTGCCCACCTGTCCCACGGGTGCCATCACCTTTGTGGAGCGGGAGGCGGCGGCCTATGACGAGCAGGCTGTCATGGAAAATAAGCAGCGGAAAATGCAGAAAGAGGGCATGACCCTGCCCTGCGGCTGCCCCGGCAGCCAGTCCCGGAATATTCAGCACCAGGACGCACCTGCCGTGGAAACGCGGCAAGCTCAACAGGTAAGCCGTCTGTCCCAGTGGCCGGTGCAGATCAAGCTGGTGCCGATGAATGCGCCCTATTTCGACGGGGCGCGGCTGCTCATCGCCGCCGACTGCACCGCCTATACCTACGCCGCCTTCCACGAGCGGTTCATCAAGGGGCACATCACCCTGGTGGGCTGTCCCAAGCTGGACAGCGTGGGCTATGCCGAAAAGCTGACGGAGATCATCCGCAGCAACGACATCAAGAGCGTCACCGTCGTCCGCATGGAGGTGCCCTGCTGCGGCGGGCTGGAGCTGGCGGCGAAAAAGGCACTCCAGCAGAGCGGGAAGTTCATCCCGTGGCAGGTGGTCACCGTCACGGTGGACGGCCGGCTGGTGGAGGAGTAAAACACAGGAGAACACGAAAGGAGACGCATTATGAAATACGTTTGCACCGTTTGCGGCTGGGAGTACGACGAGAGCGCGGGGTATCCCGAGGGCGGAATCGCGCCGGGAACGCCCTGGAGCGAGGTACCGGAGGACTTTGAATGCCCCCTGTGCGGCGTGGGTAAGGACAGCTTTGAGGAGGCGTGAGCTTTCTGCAAAAGGAGTAAAGACGATGAGCTATGAAAATTGGAAGGACAAAATCGGCACATTTGAAGTGCTGGATGTGCGGGGCAAAAAGCTGGACTTCTTCCCCGCATTGAAGGCAAAGGCTGCCGCGCTGAAAAACGGCGAAGG
>ENA-ORKT01000011-ORKT01000011.1-human-gut-metagenome-genome-assembly--contig:-NODE-11-length-55580-cov-9.7576_pt1 | contig 55580 bp, 51 predicted proteins | sample MGYA00243061_ERZ508811 | MGnify/ENA primary metagenome ERZ508811 (study PRJEB26277, sample SAMN04329794) | human gut metagenome | biome: human-associated habitat | host: Homo sapiens | place: USA... | reverse complement strand
AGGACATATTTGTCCTCCAGCAGCTGCCGCGTCCGCGAATCCAGCTGCGGCCAGATCCGCCAAAGCACATCGGCATCGTCCCCTGCCGCCTTCGGGCGGCTTCTTCTGATCATCTCAGGTTACACCTCCAGACGGACGTACTCGTCCATATGCCGGGTGTAGTAAGCGCTCATATTCTCGCTCAGGCGCTTGCTCATCTTCTCCAGAGCCTCCGGAGGAACCTTGTCGATCCGCTTGGTCTCGCCGGTCTCCCGGTCGATCAGGTAAAATACACACGTCAGCGGCTGCCGCGTCTCTCCTGCCATGAGATACACCTCCCATCCAGCTTATGCGCCGGGTGGGATGTCCTATCTCGTTCGCAGCGTTCCGCTGCATACACGGGGGCAGCATTTTCCGCGCACCTGGATTCAAGGTGTCGCCGCCTTTTCGACTGCATGATCGCTGTTTTTGTGTTACTGTTAGCCACACCCGTACCCGATTCGGGCACAGTGAAAGGAGAAACGCCATGCCCACCAGTGATCTGAAAATTGCCGCCGCCTATATCCGGGTATCCACCGACGACCAGGAGGAGTACTCCCCGGACAGCCAGGTCCGGCTCATCCGGGAGTATGCCAGGAAGAACGGATACCTGCTGCCGGAGGAATATGTGTTCCAGGATGACGGCATTTCCGCCGCCACCGCCCGGAAGCGCCCGGCCTTCAACCGCATGATCGCCCTGGCCAAGGAGAAAGAAAGGCCCTTCGACGCGATCCTGGTACTGATGTTCAGCCGCTTTGCCCGCAATCGGGAGGAGAGCGTGCTGTACAAGGGTCTGCTGCGCAAACAGGGCATTTCCGTGATCTCCGTCAAGGAGCCCGCCGTGGACGGCCCCTTCGGCACGCTGATCGAAAGCATCATCGAGTGGTTTGACGAATATTACCTTATCAACCTGTCCGCCGAGGTCAAGCGCGGCATGAGCGAAAAGTTTCTCCGGGGTGAAGCCATGGGCACAGCGCCCTTCGGCTACCGCATCGACAGTGCCAACAAGACCTTCACGGTGGATCCGGAACGGGCGGAGATCGTGTGCGATGTGTTCCGCTCCTACGCCGATGGCGCCGGGCTCCGGGACATCGCCGTGCAGCTGGGCGATGCCGGGATCACTACGCGGCGCGGCAACCGGCCGGACAACCGATTTGTGGAGTATATGCTCCGCAACCCCGTATACATCGGGAAGATACGTTGGACGCCCGGACACAAAACCCGGTATTCCCGCGTACATATAGCGGACGGCGTGGAGGTTGTGGACGGCAAGCACCCGCCGATCGTCTCCATGGACCTGTGGGAGGCTGTGCAGCGCCGCATGGATCAGCGCAAGGCGGCCTACGGGAGGTACCAGCGTCAGGCTCCCGCTGCCTGGATGATGCGGGGCCTGGTGCGCTGCAGCGCCTGCGGAGCCACGCTGATCATGGCCGGCCGAAGCTCCTCCTGCCCCTTTCTCCAGTGCCACAGCTACGCCAAGGGCGCATGTCACACGTCCCATTCCTTATCCCTGCGGAGGGCCAACGCCGCCGTGCTGGCGGGCCTGCGGCGCTCTGTGGGTACGCTGACCTTCCATATGGTCCCCCACCTGTCGTCCGCCCCGTCCCGTGCCGCAGACTATGGCCGTCTGCTGGAGCAGGAGCGCCGAAGGCTGGATCGCTGCAAGGACGCCTACCAGGCCGGCGTAGATACTCTGGAGGAATACCGCGACAACAAGGCGCGGTTGGAGGAGCGTATCCGCCGCATAGAAGAACAGGCCGCTTCAGCTGCTGCGGCCCCGGAATCCTTCGATAAGGCCGCTTATGGAAAAAAAGCGGCGGACATCCTCCGCTTCCTGGAGACATCCGCCGACGAAGGCGCCAAAAATGAGGTCCTCCGTTCCGTCGTTGACCATATCACCTATGAAAAGGCCAGCCGGCACCTGGCCATATACTTCTACACTTAATTGTATCCTTTTGCCATCAGGTGGGCCGGATGGGGAACTCGGTGCATCGCTGCGGTATCTGAGTCAGCGGTACTCCATGCCATATCCGGAGCTGAAGGCTTTGCTGACGGACATCGGCGTGGAGGAGCTCGGGCACCTCGAGATTATTGGCACCATCGTTCATCAGCTGACCCGGAGCATGACGCCGGAGGAGATCAAGAAGGCCGGATACGAGGCGTACTTCGTGGACCACACCGCCGGTGTTTATCCGGCCGCCGCCTCCGGTTTCCCGTGGAACGCTGCGTCTATGGCTGTGAAGGGCGACCTGATCGCCGATCTGACGGAGGATCTGGCCGCCGAGCAAAAGGCCCGGGTCACCTATGACAACATCCTGCGTCTGTCCGACGATCCGGACGTCAACGACGTCATCAAGTTCCTGCGGGCGCGGGAAATCGTGCATTTCCAGCGCTTTGGCGAAGGGCTGCGGCTGGCTAAGGAGAAGATGGATCAGAAGAACCTGTATTTCGTGAACCCTTCGTTTGACCAGTAATCCCCTGCGAAAAGGCACCAAAATCAGAACACCCCCTGCCGGGCGGCTCAGTGTGCTGCCCGGCAGGGGGTGCTTTCTATTGTTCATTATTCCGTCATGGGAATGTTATTCTGGCCCAACAGCTTTTCAAAGCGGCGCAGCTGCAGAGGCGTCATCCGGTCCCGGTACTGCATAAACAGCTTTTTTACCTGGCGGGTGTCCCCCTTCCCCAGATAACGATTCATGGTGCGCTCCAGACTCTCACTGGCAGCGGAACTCAGGGACGTCTTTTTCCCGCCGCTCTTGGCCGAAGAACGGGAGCTGCCGCCGCCTTTTCCTGTGCTCTCCAGCTTCTGCTGCGCCAGAGCGGCGTCCTGCTCCTGCTTCGCCCGGCTGGCGTAATATTTCATCAAGGCCAGATAGTTGCTGTAGTCCTGCTTTTCCAGGGATTCATAGCGGTCCCGGGCCTGGCGGGAGGCGTTCTGCCAATCCTCCACCTGGTCCCGCCACTGGTCATAGGCAGATGCGTCCTGTCCCTGCAGCAGCTTGTACTGGTCCAGCAGTGCCTGTTCCTGACTCTCGTACCGGTCCCAGGCGTTCTGCTGCAATTGCGGCACCAGTGCCGCCAGCTCCTGCATATAGCGGCCATACTCCTGCTGGCCGGCCTGCTGGGCATATGTGGAGTCATACCCGCCGGTCAGGCCAGCCGCCTGCCCCAGGGCATCCTCCATGGCCGTCTGTCCCTGACGCTGGTACAGCCGGGCGTAGCGCTGGAACGTGTCATCCCGGCTGGGGTCATAAGCAAAGGGCCCGCGCCCCTCCATCTGCCGCAGCAGCTCCTCCATGCGTTCCGTATAGGGGGAGGTATAATCTCCGGGCCGGTTGGCCGCCAGCTCCTCCCAGCTGCGCTTTGCGTCCTGGGTCTCCCGGGATGGCGTATACCCCTTCTCCAGGTCTGCCAGACGATCCTGTGCCGATTGAACGCCCAGGCTGGCCCAGGTCTTGCTGCCCGCCACGCCGTCCGGGGTCATGCCCACCCGGCGCTGATAGTCCATCAGGGCTGCCAGGGTCTTTTTCCCGAATCCGCCGTCCACGTCCAAGGAATAGCCCTCCCGATTCAGAGCCTGCTGCAAGCGGCGAACCTCCTGTCCGGAGGAACCGTACCGTATCGTTGGATAGCTTGATGCCATATCGTTCGTCCTTTCTTCTCACGCCGTCCTGCGCCAGACATACACGACCAGGTACGGCGGCATATTGTTGTGGGCGGCCCCCCCGCCTGCCGAGGCGGACGCGCCCTGATACTCGTTCCTGCGCCCGTCCGCGTCGTACAGCCGGATGGCCGTCACGCCGGTGACGTCGGACTGCCCCGTGAAGTCATATCCGTGGGTATGGGCGGGCATCTCCGCCTTGGTCAGGGTGTGTTGGGCCTCGCCTCCGGTTTCCCCCGGTTCATAGACGTCCCCCGCCGCCAGCAGAAACCGGTCCTTCACCTGTTCCCAGGTGCCGCCGAACAGCGTCTCCGGACTTATCTCCGATGCGGACAGATATATGCTGCCTACCGGCCACACGGCATCCAGCAGGCGCTTGCCCCGGAACCATACGTCCCAGTCCGGCGCGATATCAACGGCCTTGTCGTGCTCGGCGTACTTGCCCACGCCCACGGCCGTGCCGCCTTGGGCCAGATGTACCGCCACCGCCGCCGTGGGGATGGCGTATTCCACCGCCCGCACGGACCCCAGCGCATCCACCGCCGACAGCTCCAGCTCATAGGATGCGGTTTTCAATACACCCTCAATGATCTGCTCCTGCCCGTTTTCCAGGGCGGTATAGCCGCTGTAGCTGCCGCCTACCGGCCGCAGCCGGTATCGCACCGTCACGGTGTTGTGCCCGCCTACCGGTGAGCATGCGCCGGTACACAGCACCCTCACGCAGTCGCCGTCGTCCCGCAGGGTGCCGTCTGCCCCGCACCGGCCCAAGAGCCTGGCTGTCAGCGTGGGGTTGGCATATGGCAGCACCTCCACGGCGCCGCCTTGCGCCGTCGCCCACCGTCCCCGGGAGTCGGTCACCCGTGCCTCCGGGATCAGCGTCCCCGCCTGCTGGATCGTGCCGGTCTGGCCGGTAAAGTCCTCTGCTGTCTGCCCGGCAAACTGCACCCGGCAGGAACGGATGCTGCTGCCCCGGGCTCCCGCTGCCGTCACCTGATAGGCCAGGCGGCTGTATCCCCGGACGCACACACCCCACCCGGCAATGACGGCGTTGTCATTCACCACCTGGGCCGCCAGACTGGCGGTGGGCTTCACCTCTTCCGGCACATACAGCTTTATCGGGCAGGAGCTGGTCCCCACCACGCTGCTGCCGGAATAGGTGGTGGCCGTCAACACACAGTCCCCGGCCACCGCATCGGTGATTTTCTCCGCCAAGGACAGGGGCGGCATCCATGTCACCCTTGTCTCCCCGGTTTTCCCGCACACCGCGCCATGGGTACTGCCTATCTGGTAGTCGATCTTGTGAGTAAAGCCCGCATCCGCCCGCTGCACGGTAATGCTTCCCGTCTGCCCCAGGGTCATGGACCCGGCCTGGAGGCCGGATGCCCGCGGGATCACCGGCAGTGCCACGGTTTGGGCTACCGACAGCGACGCCGGTGTCCATTGGGAGGTAAAGCCGCTGTACCACGCTGCGGACAAGGCCGCGCTGCCGCTGCCGTCGGAGCGGTGATTCACTGTCACCGAGCCGCTGCCCAGCTTATACCATCCCTTGCTCTCATACCGATACGGCTGATACACGGTTTTCCCCTGCAAAACATACCGGCAGCTGTTGGCCGCCTGGTTGTACGACTCCCCGGTCCCATCGTAGATGTACAGCGTCAGCGCCAGTGCAGACCGGTTATTGGCCGCATCCTGGCTGACGGTATAGTCCAGCCGCAGCTGCCACCCGGTGGCCGATACCGGCCCGTAAATGCTCGCCATCTTACCCTCCGATCCACCGGAAGGCCAGTCCCGAGGCGGTGGTGATCTGCCACTGGCCCAGGGTCACACCCTCCAGTACCGTGATGTTGGTGATGTACAGCCGGTTGTTGGACACATACGCCACCTCGTTGGCATCCTGCCAGAAGGACAGACGCTGGGCGGTGAAGGTAGCCCGGAAGTTGTTCTGGTCCACCACCGTTTCCCCGTCCACGTCCGTCACCGTCAGCCCCTGGCCAACGGCCACTCCGTAAATGGGAATGGAGCCGTTATAGCCCACGATGCCGGTGCGGATATAGCCCTCCGTCTCCGCCTTATACTGTCCAAAGGCGGCGCTGACGGCGTCGGTGTTAGCCTGCAGATCTGAGCAGAAGCTGTAATACTGGGTCAGCGCCTCCGGATTTGCCTCCAGATACGCGCTCAGCCGCTCCACATACGTTCCGAAATCCGACACCGCCACATATTCGCCCTCCAGCCGGGCAGACAACTGCTCCATCTGCCGCTTCACCAGCCGGGCAGTTTTGACGATCAGGGATTTCAGCTCCTGATAGCCCGTGCTCTCCTTCCGGCCCGTTCCCTGATGAGTCGACGTTCCGCCGCCGGACGCCGCCCCGGTGCCGCCGGATTCCAGCTGCCCCAGGGCAAGATTCAGCTGCTGTGCCATCTGGAACAGATATGCATATTGGGCCACGGCCATCTGCTGGGGACTGCCGTTGGGCGCGGGAGGCATAGAAAGCGTCACGGCCCGTCACTTCCCTTCTCATACACCGCCGACAGGCTGTAGATCCGGCAGCCCCCCTGGCCGGTAAGCCGCAGCCGCAGCTGACGGCACCGCCTGGGCCGCACATGCATGGTGCACGCCCGCAGCCGCCCCACGCCGCAGAGACTTCCGGCAGGCTGCCAGCTGCCGCCTTCGTCATAGCTGACCCAAGCCCGGACAGTGCTGTCCGCCTCCGGCAAAAGCCGCAGGCTCAGCCGCACCAGATACCGGCTCTCCGGCGCATCCAATCCCAGTTCCCCGGTTTCCGCCAGCCACTGCACCGGCCCCTCCCGGTTCTCGCCGGAGCCCTTCATAGCCAGCAGCCGCCCCGCCGCCGTCAGGCAGTACAGGTCGCCGCCCCAGGGCGCAAAGCCCACAGCCTCCACGCCGTCCTCCCGATACCAAAGACCCTGCCGGGTGTCCAGCACCAGCAGGTGCCACGCGTCGTTTTCATCGGCAGCTGAGAGATAATAGGACCCGTCCAGAGCCCCCGCCACGGCGTTGTGATACCGCATCTCTCCCAGCGCCTGAGATATATGCACCGGCATGCTGCCGTCAAACACGCACACGCCGCCCTGGCTGTGGTAATACAGCTTTCCGTCCACCACCCGCAGGCTGCCGCTGCTGCCGGACTTCACCCCGGCACACTGCACCGTCACGATCTGATGGGCGCCGCTGGCGCTGGGATACACCCGTTCCATGCAGTTCTCCTTGAAAAACAACGGATTCCCCAGATAATCCGCCGCTCCGGTGAAGGCCCCGTCGGAGCCGCGGGATGCGGCATAACTGTCGGTAGACAGCCCCGCATAGCAGTTCCAGTTTTTGAAGTCCCCCAGCTTGCTGGCATAGATGGCATTCACCGCCTGCCCGTTTACGATACCGTATTTGCACCCCCACAGCCGGTTGCCGCTCTCCACTACATAATCCATATCCGGCACGGACCGTTCCACCGTCACCGGATCCGACTGGGACGACAGACTCCGGGGCAGAGCCGTCACCACCACATAATCGTCCTCCACAGACCGCAGCGGAAAGCTGCCGTTGAGAGCCGTCTCCCGGCACCCGCTGACGGCGACGCCGTCTCCGGCGGTAAAGCCAATGCCGATGCCCGCCGCATTCATGCGCACGCACACATCGTCCACCGCCGTCCAGCCGTCCTCGCCGTACTGCCGCAGGGCAGTCTCATCGCCGCCGGTATCCAGCCACAGGCTGCCGGCCTCCGGCTCCTCCGGGGCCTCGTCCGCCGCCAGATACCCGCTGTATACCGTGCCGTCGGGCCGGCACAGGGCGAAGGATACCTCCCCCTCTGTGACACGCTTATTTTCCAGACTGCCGAAATCCGTCAGGTCCTTGGTATTGATGTATGCCTTATCCGGCCAGATCAGCAGCCATGCGCCCATGCTGATCAGCTGCTTCTTTCCCTCCGACAGCACCAGCCCCGCCGCGCTGCCGTTTACATACAGGGTGTGCCCGTCTACCCAGATAAGGCCCTCCTTGACGGTAAGTCCGCCGGGACTGACGGCGCTTCCGGCCACGCCCCGCGGGCGGCGCACCGTCAGGGTGGGATACCCGTCGGCGCACAGATTCTCCATCTCCCGGAAGCTGCCCTCCTGCCCCCGGGGCCGTCGGTCCAGTCCCAGAAACCGGCTCACCGTCACCCGGCTCTGCCGTGGGGTGCTCAGCTGCGGAAAATACATGCTCCTCCCTCCTTCAGCACAGGCGCAGGGCCTGGACCTGCCGCCGGGGCAGATGCTCCCTGCACCAATAGTCCCGCAGGGTCATCAGCCCGTTGTTCCACAGAGCCATGGCGTTGTTATACCGCTCCAGCTCCCCGTTGGCATAGTGGATCTGGGCCTCCACATAGTGGCGGTACAGCCCGTCATAGGGCGCCGGCGCCAGCAGCTCCGCCGCGTCTGTCAGCTCCCCGGGCAGCACTGCACCCTGGCCGCCCTCATGAACCCGGACTACCTCCTCCAGCACGAAACCCTCCGCCTGCCGCAGCCACCGGCGCTTCTGCTCTCCCGGATAGCTGTTGGGCAGCAGGTCATCCACCTGGGCCAGCACCTGCCCCGCTGTCATCTGCCCCATTACCGTGCCTCCTCTCTCAGTTGGCCATGCGGTCTACATAGCGCCGGGCGTCGTCGGCCATCATCTGTGCGTTTTCCAGCACCTCCGCCACAAAGTCGGGCACCTGTACCTCCACGCCCTTCATGATTTTCCAGCTGCGTCCGTTGACGGACACGATCTGGAAGTTTTCCTCGTTCTTTCTGCCCCGATGCAGCAAAACGGTCTTTTTCACAGAATCGCTCCTTTCCTCTCCAGGGGGCGGGCAAAGGTCCGCCCCCGTTTCTGTCAGTTGGCCTTGTCCTCGCCGGAATAGGAGGAGCCGCACTCCACCCGCACCATGTATTCATCGTACAGGATCGCGGCGGCATGAATGCCCTTCCAGCCCACGCTGGATCGCTGGTCCAGGGGGTCAGCGGTGCCGGAGGAGCCGCGGGGCTTCACGATAACCTCGGTGCCCTCGCTGAGGTCCACCACGCCGTATGCACCCTTGCCCAGGAACAGGCAGCCGTATACGGCGCAGCCCTGACTGCCGCCTTCGCCGGGATAGATCACGTCGTTGTCCGCCGCCGTCACGGCGGTGTCCAGGGTCAACTGGCTGGCGGTATTTCCCACCACCTTGCAGCGCTTGCCGCCCACCAGCACATACCGGCCCTTCAGGGCATTGGCGGCCACGGTGCCGCCGTCAAAGCCCACAACGGCGGCGTTTTCCACCTTCCCGTTGACGGTCAGGGTGCGGCTGTTCCGGGCCAGGTCCTGGCCCCGGAAGATCTTGGCCTCCGTGGTCTCCACAAAGCGCACGCCGTGGAGCTCACCGATCTCGCCGGAAAACAGCTCCGTGGCGGCGGCGTACTGATGGGCGGCCACCCAGGCAGGGTCCTGGCGCAGATCAAAGGCCACACTGGGATGAATGATACACACATACTTCCCTTCGAAGGTAGGCGCGTTCATCTTCTTCAGCTGGGTAGCAGCCTTGGCCACCAGCTCGCTGGTGAGCTTGCACTTGTCCGTCAGGTCATAGCGGTGCAGCACATCGGTCTGGCTGCCGCCCTCCCCCTGCACCGGGGCGTAGATCACCTGGCTGCCCTGCTGGATCTCATTGCGGGTCACGGTGTCCAGGGTCAGGCCCATGTTGCTGCCGTGGCGGTCTGTGATCTCCAGCACCACGTCGTCAATGGCGGTCAGGTCCAGCATATCGGACACGGTGGTGTAGTCACCGTACTGGGCCAGCTCCTTGGTGATGTAGCTGACGGAGATGCCGCTGCCATCGGGAGTCACGCCCTCGGTCAGAGGCGTCAGCGCCTTGTCAAAGGAGCCGAACTTGCGCCACTCCACGGTTTTGCCGCCGCCGGCAGGCAGAGGCTTGGTGGCGGCGAACTGGTTGTGTACCAGCTGGGGCTTGGCGTTTTCCAGCAGCTCCATGCCATAATAGGTTTTCATCTCCGCGCTGAGGCCGCCGTGACCGGTGGTCTGGGTATTGGCCTCGCCTGCAAACAGCTGCAGGTCATACAGTTTGTTCATCATAAGCATTCCCCTTTCTTCATCCAAATACTTCCATTTTCTGGAAGGACTCAAAAGCTGATCCTCTCCCCGTCCATGACTCGCCTGCGGATGTCCGCCAGCTCCTGGCTGGTGAGCTTCCCCGGGTCCGGGCGGCTGACGCTGGCGCTGCGTCCGGTATTTTCCCGGACGCGCTGCCCGCCGCTGGCCACTACCCGGGCCGCCTGCCGTGCGGCCATCTGGGCGGCAAAATGCATAGCCTTGGCCGTCAGCTCCCGGCGGTGTACCATCTCATAGGCCTCCCGGGGCTCCACTCCCGCGTCAATGAGCCGTGCAAAGCCGGGGTCGTCCATCTCCCGCTGCCACCGGAATTCCGGATACACCCTCTGGATCTCCGGCTCCTGGCGGGACAGCCGTCCCATGGCCGCCTGATGCCGCAGGTCCCGCTCTCGCTCCCATTGCCGCAGCTGGGCCACCTCCTGCCGCAGTCCCCGCAGCCGCCCGTCCAGGATCTTCCGTACCCGGGCGTCAAAATCCGCCTTGTACCGTCCCCGGATCAGGTCCTCAAAGTCCTCCTGCCGCTCCCCGGCGTCGGGAGCCGTATCGCCCGCGTTTTCCCCGGCCTGAGCCGGTTCCTCCGGCTGCGCAAACAGCTGCAGCCAATCCGTTTTCCGCATATCTGCTCCTTTCCGTGGTAGGCCACGACCCCTATGCTCACGCCTCCAGGCGAACGCATGCCGGATATTTCCCCGCCAACTGCCCCAGTCCGCATCGGATAAGCTGCCATTCCGCCTGACAGTCTCCCTCTGCCGCCACCGTCACAAAGCCCGGTCTGACCACCAGCTCCCGCAGCAGGCCCTTTTCCTCCAGCGCCCCGATCAGGGCAAATACCAGTGCCGACGCGGCGGCGCACACGATGTCCTCTCCTGTGGGCGCATATCCCGCGTGCCCCCGCAGGGTCACCCGATTCTCCCCGAACACTGCGCAGATCATCGGGGTCTCACCGCCTCCTGGGTCTGCTGGCGCATACGGTCCATGGCGCTGAGCTTCTGCATCTCCGCCACCCCCGCGGGAACGGACTGGGCCTGCCGCGCCGGATCGGCGGTCTGCCCCCGCAGAATGCTGCTCATCAGCCGGTCCTTGTTCTTAAAGTCCATCAGCTCCAGGCACCGCAGGGCCTGATCCGCCATATCCGCCCGGAAAAAGCCCATCTGAAACAGCTGCAGGGCCAGTTGGTTATACTCCATGGTCTTGTAAGGATTCTCATCCTGGGCCGACACCTCCAGGTCAAATTCCGGCACCCGGTATCCGCTGACCACGCCGTCGTCCACCGCCTGGGGCTGAAGCCCCCGGCTGTCGTAGCTGACGAACTCCTCCTGTCCCATGACCCCCAGCAGCCGGAATTGCCTGGGCAAACTGTAAAACTGACGGATCAGCTCGATGCACAGCGTCACCACGTCGGAGAACGCCTCATACCCGTCGTCAATCATGTTCCGGGACAGCTTTCCTCCGGCCTCCTGCAAAGCCGCGATGGCCGTGGCGGCGGTAACGCCGCCAGCGGTGCCGCCGTTGGCCACATCCCGGTTGCCCGCCGTCTCCTTCATCTCCGCGATCTTGCTCTGCAAAATGGCCACATACACGCTGTCCAGCCCCGCCGTCTGAATGGGTGCGATGGAATCGCTGCCCAGATTTCCATTGGTATGGACAAAGGGCCGCGTCCAGTCAGCATACTCATTCTCGTTCACCGCCCCGTCGCTGCGGACAAAGAACCGCGGCGTGGCCGAGGCCAGCGTATTCTTGAGAATCGCCTGATTCATCAGATCGATCTGCTTCTGGGGCGACTTGCACAGGTCCACATACCCGTACCCCGCCGGCGTCCCCTCCTCCGGAAACAGCACGTCAAATACAAAGGGATACCTTCCGTGGTCGTACCACCCTCTGTCCCGCATATCCGGGTCGTTTTCCGTGGCATACAGCACCGTATCTCCCACGAATTTGCAGTATTGCAGCACCCGCCGTCCATTCTCCCGGGTGTGATAGTACCAGTCCACCACCAGCACCTTCCCGGAGGTATCCACCGCGTCGTCATACAGATACCGGCTCAGGGTCCATCCGCCCCGGTCCGCCTTGCCCTTTGCCTGGGGATACCGCTCCTCCAGCGCCTCCCGGTCCTGCAGCTCCGTGGAAAAAAAGTGGGGCGAATCCTGAATATCCGTCACCCCCGGCTCCCAGAACAGGTTCAGCAGATCCATCCGTCGGATGGAGATGTCCCCCAGCCCATTGAGCTTTCCGGCGTCCCAAAACACGCCGTACACGGCGCACCCGGATTTCAGCTTGTACCACCACGCGCTGGAATACGTCCGCTTGAATCCGTTTTTCTTCAGGATCACTGGCAGAATGCGTGTCAGCTTTCCGGCCTCCTCCCGGTCTCCCGGCTCCCGGGGCAGCACCGTGGGCTCCGGATAGCAGTCCATGGCGTCCGCGTGCTTGGAAAGAATGCAGTTCACCAGCCACCCGCTGGTGGGCTGTGGATCTGCGGGATTGCCGCCCTGTCCGGTCTTTTCCATCTGCTGCCAGTGCCGCAGCTTCCAGAATTGCTCGTTGTCGATGATCCGCTGCTCCAGCTGCCGCTTTCCGGCATGATAGCGGCGCAGGATATCTGCCGCACGGCGCACCTCCTCCGTGCCGATCCTTGGCCGCTGAGGCTCCAGGTTCTGTTCCATTGACCGTCCTCCTTTGCTGTCGTTCTATATACCCTTGGACTTTCCCAAAAAGATATACGCTCTGTTGCCATATACACAGCAACAGAGCGTATTTTTGAGAAATTTTATTTAGTTGGCCAACTCCCGGATCTGGTCCTGAATGAGCCGCCCGGCGGCCTGGGCCAGCTGGTCCATCCGCCGGATGCGGGCCAGGTCCTTGCCATAGATCTGATCCGCCGCCGGGACGCTGTCCTGCTCTCCCATGAAGATGGCGGCCACCCGTATCCCCTTCCGTCGCAGAGCCCGCACCTCATCAGCGGTATCTTCCACGCCGGCCTTGCCGTCATATTCCCGGCTGATGGGATTTTTCCCATTGGGCGGGATCCGGTGGCTGTCGTCGGGGTTGGCGTCAGTGAGGATCAGCAGCAGATGCTTCTCTGCCGGAGCCGACTGCATCAGCTCCTCCATTCCCCGCAGGGCCAGCCCATCCCGGTTCCAGCCCGCCGCGAAATAGTCGAATATCCGCCGCTCCCCATGCTTGTCGCCGTACTCCTTCAGCACCCGCAGCACCGTATAGCCCCGCAGACTGCAAAAGCTGGTGACCCGCACGGGGATGCCGCAGTTCAGCAGGCTCTTGGCCAGGATATACCCCTGGGCTGCAATGGTTTCCTGACAGTGCAGCCGGGACGCCGAACCATCCAGCAGCAGATCCACGCTGAATCCGGGCCGAGGTTCCTGGTCCTGCCGCAGAAACACCCGGTCGTCCCCCAGCACCGGCTCCCGCCATACCCGGGAGCCATTGAGCCATCCCTGCCGGGCCGTCACGGCGTCCGGCTGCTGATGCACCAGCATACAATTGCGGATCTGCTCCGTCAGCCGCAGCAGGGCGCTTTCATACAGCTCACTGTTTTCGGCATAGGCCGCCCGGTTCAGCCGGGCCTGCTCCGCCGCCTGTTCATACAGCTGCTGGCTGTCACTGCTGGGCGGCACGTCCGCCGCCGGGTCCCCCCGGGTGAACCACAGCCTGCACCCCAGGTGATTCCCGGTGCACCGCTGCTGCTCGATGGCGCTCAGCTGCTTTGGGGAATATATGCTCCGCCCGAAGCACCGCTGGATATACGCCCGGTCCGCCTCCGCCCGCTCGTTGGAGCGCAGCATGGACCGCAGCGCGTCCGCTGCCCGGACAAACCCCGCCTGTCCGGCATGGGCCGCCCGGCCGATGGCCAGATCGTCGGTGCGCACCAGCTCTGTTGGCGCTACCTTGGTCATAAATGCGATCCACCGCCGGTTGTCGAAGTGCAGCCGCAGCTCCGCCTTGGTCCGCACCCTTCCGTCAAAGCCCAGATACTTCCGGAAGCACGACCGAATGTCCTGCTCCAGCTGCTCTGGGCTGACGTCCCCGCAGCACAGTGCCCGGTACAGGCCCTTATCCCAGGGCGTCACCAGCCGTGTGGGTTTCCCCAGCACGCTTTTCCACCGGGCCGCCTGCATGGAGTATACCAGCTGATTCCGCGCCATCCACTCCTGCCGGGAGGTCTGGTATTCCATGGCGAAGAACTCCCGGGCATGGGCCTGCCGCAGCTCCTCCAGTGCGGGCCGCTGGGGCAGCTCCTTTTCATACGCCGCATTTTCCAGGGCCAGCCACGCCAGATCGTCCATCACCGCCTGCCGCACATCCCCCAGCCACGAGTCAAACAGCCGCCGGGGCATTTCCTCGCCGAACCACTTGTGTACCAGGCCGATGACAAAATTCATGTAAAAATCCGGTGTTCCGTCGGTTTTCATGGCCAGAAATTTTGGTTCAAAGCCATACGCCCCCGCCGCGGCCCAGATCAGATTCACCGCCCGCCGCTGCTGGGCGCTGTAAGTCTGCACGCCCATAACGCTCAGTCCGTAAAGAGCCTGGACCGGTCCAGCTTCGCCGGAATACGTCCGGCGATGACGTCCCGGATCAGGTCCTGCTCATAGCTGTCAAACGCCTTGTTGGTAATGCCCATGTCCAGGGCCATCCCCGCCCGAACGCCCCGGCGGATCAGCCGCAGCGCATCCAGCAGGCCCCGCAGGTCCAGCGCCTTGGAGGATATCTCCGCGCTCTCGCACTTTTTCTGCAAGTCCAAAAACAGCTGAGCAAACTGCTGCCGATACTTTTTCTCCAGGGTGGGGAATTCATCCACCAGCAGACGCTCCAGGCCCTCCTGGCCGATGGTAGGCATCTGGATCACCACGAACCGGCTGGTCAGGGCCTCGTTGAGCTCCCGGGTCCCGGCATAGCCGTAGTTCATGGTGCCGATAAACCGTGCCGCCTCGTCCACCTCCACCCGGTCATACCCGGGCACATCAATGGCCCGGCGAAAGTCCAGCGTAGCATGCAGCACGGCCAGGGCCTCGTTTTTCGCCATATTGATCTCATCCAGAATGCCGAACCCGCCGTTTTTGGCGCACAGATACACCGGGCCGGGCCGGAACGTAACCTCCCCGCCCACAAAGGTATCCATGCCGATGAGGCTGGCGGCGTCCATGTTCACATGGAACGACACGTCCCAGGCCGGACGGCCGAAGGCCATGGCCAGGTTCTCCGCCAGCACGTTCTTGCCGGTGGCCTTGCTGCCTGCCAGCAGCAGGTTTTCCCCGCACAGCAGGGCCGCTGCCGCCGCCTCCCACACTTCTTTTCCGTAGTAGTGATACCGGGGCCTCGGCACCCGTCCCGCTATGTCCGGCGCCGCCGGATACTTCTCCCGGTATTCCCGGATACCGTCGATGATGCCCTGATCGATCTGTTCCTTTTCCAAAAACTCCAGCATATTCCCGCAAGCTCCTTTCCTTCGGGTAATTTTTCACGCCGGTATTATACACCTCTCCGGTGGGGAATGCAATCCGCCGCCCTGTTAAGATCTCGTGTATTCTTTTCCCCCTTGCCAAATTCGTTCAGCTCCGCTATAATATATTTGTGAGATTTTATACACACCTGTATTTCATAGGAGAGGAGGCGCCGTCATGTTTCTGATCGGCGACAAGGTGGTCCACCCCATGCACGGGGCCGGTGTCATCGAGCGCATCACGCACGAGCGCTTGGGCAGCTGCGTCAGCAGCTACTATGTGTTCCGCATGCCCTCCGGCGGCCTGGTGCTGAAGATCCCCACCGACGCCTGCTGTCAGATCGGCCTTCGGTGCCTGTCCACAGCGGAGCATATCTGCCAGGTGCTCTCCGCCATTCCAAACCTGGAGGTCCAGATGTCCGCCAATTGGAACCAGCGCTACCGGGACAATCTGGCCCGGCTGAAAAGCGGCGACCTGCTGGAGGTTGCCCGGGTCATCAAGGGCCTCATGTGGCGGGATCACCGCCGTGGCCTGTCCAACGGCGAACGCAAAATGCTCCACAGCGCCAAGCAGATCCTCATCTCCGAGGTGGTGCTGGTGGAGGGCTCGGAATACCCCGCTGTGGAGCAGCGGATCAACGAAGCTATGATGCTGGGAGCGTAAGACTATGGGAAAATTTTGGGATAAGCTGCGCCGGGTCCAGGATAAGACCCGCCCCTTCTGCACGGCCATCGTCCCCGCCGCCGGGTCCTCCACCCGCATGGGCGGTCAGGACAAGCTGCTGGCAGATCTGTGCGGCGCACCGGTGCTGATGCGCACCCTCTGCGCCATCGACAAAACAGAGCTGGTGGACGAGATCATCGTGGCCACCCGCCAGGATCTGCTGCTGACCGTGGCGGACCTGTGCAGCCGCTGCGGCCTGCATAAGCCTGTCAAGGTGGTCCTGGGCGGCCCCACCCGGGCCCAGTCCGTGCTGGCCGCCGCCGTGGAGGCAAACCCCAAAGCGGGGCTTCTGGCCGTTCACGACGCCGCCCGGCCCCTGGTGGACCCGGCGGAGTTTGACGAGATCATCCGCTTTGCCTGCCGCACCAACGCCGCAGCCCCTGCGGTGCCGGTGACGGACACCATCAAAACCGCAGACCCCACCGACGGCCGCGTCCTGTCCACGCCGGACCGCTCCACCCTCTTCGCGGTGCAGACTCCCCAGGTCATGGAGGCCAGCCTTCTGAAGGCCGCCCTTCAGTCCGCCATCGACGCCGGCGTGGAGCTTACCGACGACTGCTCCGCCGTGGAGCGCCTGGGCAAGGAGGTCTACCTGGCCACGGGCAGCCGGGAAAACATCAAGATCACCACCCCCTTGGACCTGCTGATTGCCGAGGCCATCCTCCGGGGGCGTGACCAATGACAAAGCTCCGCATCGGCCACGGCTACGACGTTCACCGTCTCGCCGCCGGACGCTCCCTGATCTTAGGCGGCGTCACCATCCCCTATGACCGTGGCCTGGACGGTCATTCCGATGCCGACGTGCTGACCCACGCCGTCATGGACGCGCTGCTGGGTGCCGCCGCCCTGGGAGACATCGGGCAGCTGTTCCCGGACAGCGATGATGCTTTCCTGAATATCTCCAGTCTGACCCTGCTGTCCCGGGTCCGCGATGCCCTGACCCGCGCCGGATACCGGGTGGTGAATATCGACGCCACCCTTATCGCCCAGGCCCCTAAGGTCGGCCCCTACCGCACGCAAATGCAGGAAAACATGGCCGCCGCTCTGAGCATAGACGTGGACCGGGTCAACGTCAAGGCCACCACCGAGGAGCACCTGGGCTTCACCGGCGACGGCTCCGGCATGTCCGCCCACGCTGTAGCCCTCATTGAAAAAGTCTGAAAAAACTGGTATGGCAGCGTCTGCCATACCAGTTTTTTGATTTATTCCGCCTTTTGCAGCATGTCCTTCACCAGCTGCTCGGCCCGGACCCGAGTGCGCTCCTCGTCCATACCCAGCACCCGGCCGTGCTCCACCACCACGCGGCCGTTGACCATCACCAGCTCCGCCGGGCGTGCATAGCCCACGGTGCCCAGCAGGCAGGCAGGGTCCAGCTTGGCTCCGGCCAGCTCCAACAGATCCACGTCCAGCAGAAACAGGTCCGCCGCCTTTCCCACCTCCAGGCTGCCGATCTCGTCCTGGCGGCCCAGAAGCCGGGCACTGCCCATGGTGGCCATTTTCAGCAGGTCATACCCGGTGGGAGCCTTAGCGCTGTAGGTCAGCCTGTGCAGCAGGTACGCCGCCCGGATCTCCGCCAGCAGGTTGGAGCAATCGTTGGACGCGGAGCCATCCACCGCCAGCCCTACCGGCACTCCCAGCGCCAGCATATCCGGCACCCGGCACACGCCGGAGGCCAGCTTCATGTTGGACACCGGGCAGTGGGCGATGCCCGTTCCGGTCTGGGCCAGCAGCCGCAGCTCCTGGTCGTTGAAGTGGATGCCGTGGGCGTACCACACATCGTTCCCCAGCCAGCCGCAGCTCTCCATATACGCCAGGGGCCGCATGCCCACAGCCTCCAGGGTGAAGTTCTCCTCATCCTTGGTCTCGCACAGATGGGTGTGCAGCCGCACGCCCATGGACCGGGCCAGCACTGCCGACTGCTTCAGCAGGTCTGTGGTAACGCTGAAGGGCGAGCACGGGGCCAGCGCCACCTGGTGCATGGAAAACCGGGATGTATCGTGGAATTTCTCCACCAATCTCTGGCTGTCCCGCAGGATGGTGTCCACATCCTGCACCAGGTCGTCCGGCGGCAGACCGCCGTCGCTTTTGCCCCGGGACATACTGCCCCGGGTGGCGTGGAACCGGACCCCCAGCAGGTCCGCCGCCCGGAACTGCTGGTCGATGAAGTGCTCCGAACCCACCTTGGGAAACACATAATGATGGTCCATGCAGGTGGTGCAGCCATATTTCAGCAGCTCCCCCAGCCCCACCAGGGAGCTGTTGTAGATGCAGTCCTCGTCCAGTCCCCTCCATATCTCATACAGCGTCCGCAGCCACGGAAACAGCTTCATTTTCTGCACCTGAGGCAGGTTCCGGGTAAAGGTCTGATACAGGTGATGGTGGGTGTTCACCAGGCCCGGATACACAAAACAGTGGGATGCGTCGATGACGCGGTCCGCCGGGCGCTCCTCCGGCCCGATGTATCGGATCACGTTGTCCTGCACCAGGATGTTTTCGCCCCGCAGCACCCGGTCCTCCCGGTCCACGGTGACGATGGCCTGGGCATTGCGGATCAGTGTAGTCGCCATAGGTCGCGCTCCTTTCTCATAAAAAATGGGGGTGCGCTCCGCGCACCCCCATGGATGTTGCCTGTTTTTTTACCGATAGATCTCGCCCACGGTGGGGTTGCCGGCGGCCTGAGACTCGTCGGTGTCAATGTGCATGGTGGTGGCGCCGTCCACATTGACGCGGACCACCACGTCATCGAAGATCAGCTTACGGCCCTCGCCGCCGCAGGCCACCTTGATGATCTCCTTGTCCTTGACGCCCATCTTCTCGGCGTCCTCCTGGCGGACATGCAGGTGCCGCTTGGCGATGATTACACCCTGGCTCAGCTCCACCTCGCCCTTGGGGCCCACCAGCTTACATGCGCCGGAGCCCTCCACATGGCCGCTCTCGCGGACGGGAGCCGTGATGCCCAGAGTGCGGGCGTCGGTGGCGGAGACCTCCACCTGGTCAGCCTTACGCACAGGCCCCAGAATGGACACATTGGCCATTTCCTTCTTGGGCCCCACGATGGTCAGCCGCTCATTGCAGGCATACTGGCCGGGATAGGACAGGGGCTTGCGGACAGTCAGCTCATAGCCCTTGCCGAACAGCTTCTCCACCGTCTCCTGGGTCAGGTGGATGTGGCGGGCAGACGTTTCGATCATGAAAGACATTGTTTTTTCCTCCTGTTTGTGCGAAAAAATATATCGAACCCGTGCCGCAGCACGATTCAAACGGAACCTGCCGGCGGTTTGGTTCCCTTCCGGCATATTCAGCTTATTTTACCACACTCCGCTCCCTCATGCAAGGAAAAACCGCCGTTTTCCTCCATTTCCGCCAGTAATTCCTCCTCCGGCGGCACATGGCCTGCCAGAGCGGCGTTTTTCAGCCGCCAGTCGCCGGACACCTCCCGCAGCACCCGCAGCCCCTGGGGTACGGTGAATCCCTGGTCCTCCCGCTGCAGCTCCACCTCCATCACGGCCAGCCGCCGCCAGAAGGGATACACATCGATTTCAAACACCAGACCGCCCTCCGGCAGGCAGTACCGCTCCTTGTGGATGGTCACCCGGTCCGGGTCCTGCTGCCGCAGCAGCGTTTCATATTCCGCCCGGGTGAGCTCCCGCTCCCGCTCCACGCAGGTGCGGTCTGTCCGGCGCAGCTTCTCCGTGTGGAAAAATTGCTCCGTCTCCCCCACCCGGCGGCGGACCCGGGCGCTGATCCCTGGAGGGGCCAGCAGATACGTCTGCCATATTTCCCAGCGCGTGGGACACCGGTCCAGCACCGCCCGCTCAGGCATTTCGATGAGAAATTTCCGTTCGATTTCCAGGGGCTCCGTCATAGTCTGTCAAACTCCTCCCGACTCAGCAGCAGATTCATTGCCTCCAGCAGGCCGTTGGCCGTCAAGTGCTCCGGCAGCTCCAGCTCCTTCAGCACCTGCTGCCGCCGGGCGGCGGAGCCCGGCCCCACCAGGCCCTTCTCCATCATGTCCGCCTTGGTCAGCTCTGCGCTCCGGACAGGAGCTTCCTCTCCCTGGAACGTTGCGCCGCAGCGCCGCAGGGCCTCCAGCAGCACCTCCGGGCGCATCCCCTCCACGCCCAGCTTCCCCTCCTTGCCGGGGCGGCGCTTGCGCCGCTCCTTCCCGGCCACATCGGGGATATACGCCTGCTTCACCCGCTGCCGGGGAATGGCGCCCTTGAGATAGTTCCGGATCACGAAGCCTGCGCCGTCCGGGTCCGTCAGCAGGATAAGCCCCCGTTTTTCCGCCAGCCGCCGCAAAAAAGCCAGCTTTTCCCGATTGTTGAATACGGAAAACCCGCCGGTCTCCACCACCGTGGCGTCCACCACCTGGGCAAGGGTGTTGCGGTCATACCGCCCCTCCACCACGATGACCTCCTTAATACGCGGCTTCATCTGCGCCCCGCCAATTCCATCAAAAACAGCTTCAATTCGTCCTCCTTCTGCTTATCCGGCATGCTTACGCTTTTCATCCGCCGGTCCAGCCGCTGACACCGCAGCACCGCCGTCTGGCACCAGTCGTGGTCCACCTTTTTGGCCGCCTGCATCAGGAGCCTGGCCGGATAGTCGCTGCTCATGCCCCACAGCTGCTTCAGCCAGAGCCGGTCCTTGCCGCCGTCCAGGGCCATCCGGGCGGTATACAGCCGCCGCAGCTCCTTGCCCACCGCCGCCAGAATGACGATAGGCTCCGTCTGCATCCGCAGCAGCTCGCCCAGCACCCGGGCCGCGTCGTCGTACTTTCCGGCGGTGATGCTGTTGGTCATGTCAAACACCTGCGCATCCAGAATGGGGTCCGCCACGGCGTTGATATCCGCAATGGTGATGCGCTGGCTCTTGGCATAGGCGGCGATTTTTCCGATCTCCGGCACCAGGTCCGTCATCAGCGTCCCGCAGGTAAACAGCAGATGATCCGCAGCCGCGATGTCGATGTCGTGGCCCTCCGCCGCAAACCGCCGCTTCATCCACCGCAGCAGCTGCTCCCGCTCCTGCTGGCAGAACTCCACCTCCTGGACATGGTCCCCGATAGCGGCGCACAGCTTTTTCATTTTTCCGTCCCGTTTGTATGCCAGCACGTCATAGACAAACACCAGCGTGCAGTATTCCGGAAAATCTCCCAGAAGCTCGATCAGCAGCCCCCGCTGCCCCTCGTCCAGCCGGAACAGGTCCATATCCGTCACCACCACCAGGGTGTGCTGAGCCATCATAGGCATGGCCTCCACTGTTTCCGTCAGGTCCTGGACCGTCAGCCCCTTCCCCGGCAGCCGGTGATAGTTGAACTCCTCAAAGCCCGCCGGCACCAGCAGCTGCCGCAGCTCCTCCAGATACCGGTCCCGCAGATACGTCTCCTCTCCGTAGAAAATATACACATTGGCCGGACTCCCGGCCTTCAGATCCGCCCGCAGCCGCTCCAGCGCCGCGCCGCTTTTTTTTGTGGTCCTTGCCGCCATTTATGTTCCTCCGTTCACGGTCACCAGAATGTTTCCCTGCCGGTCGGTGCGATACACCGCGGCCCCGTTCCGGGACAGCCTGTCCATAGCCTCCTGGGTGGGATGACCGTAGCTGTTGTCTCCCACGCTGATGATAGCCGTTTCCGGCCGCACCTGCTGCAAAAAGGCGTCGGTGCTGCTGTACCGGGAGCCGTGGTGGCCCACCACCAGCACCTCGATATCCGGCAGGTCGAACCGTTCCACCAGCTTCTTCTCCGTGTTTCCGGCCATGTCGCCGGTGATAAGGGCGTCGAAATCCCCTGCGGAGCACAGATACGTCAGTCCCTGCTCGTTCAGATCTCCCGCGCCCACCGGCGGATAGATGGTCAGCATGGCGCTACCCATAGGCAGTCGGTAAACGTCCGTCACCATGGTCACAGCAATGTCCTTCTCCCGGGCCAGCTCCAGCAGCCGGTCCCGCACGCCGTACTCGTCCTCAATATCCGGCAGCAGCAGCCGCTCCACAGGCATCCGGGCCAGCAGCTCCTCCAGCCCATTGGTGTGGTCGGCGTGATAGTGGGTCACCGCCACCGCCGACAGCCGGTGGATGCCTATGCTCTCCAGCTGGTCTGCCGCCCGGGCTCCGGCGCTGATATAGCCGTTGCTGGATCCGCAGTCCACCAGCACCGCCTGCTCCCGGGTATACAGGGCCACACTCTCGCCCTGGCCCACGTCCAGCGCCATCACGGACAGGTCTCCATACCGGTGCAGCCCGGCGTTGAGTCCCACCGCCAGCAGCAGCGTCACCGCCGCCAGAGCTCCGGCCGCAGCATACTTCCACATCCTGTCCCGGGTCAGCACGCACCCGCCGAACATGGCATACACATACAGCAGCCAGTATTTCAGAAAACCGTTGGAAAAATACACCGCATGCCCCGGGACGGAGGCCAGCAGTCCGGCGGCCCACAGCACATACCGTACCAGCCCGAAGCATACCCAGCCCAGCACCCGGGCCGCCGGCAGCCACACAAAGCCCACCAGCACCGTTACGAAGCCGGCCATAAAATTCCAGCCCGCCGCCGGTACCGCCAGCAGGTTGCTGATGGGGGCGGTAAGGGTCAGGATGTTGAAGTAGATGGCCGTCAGTGGGATGGTGAAAACCAAGGCCGCCAGCGATGCCGACACATTGGCGCACACAAAGTTCACCGCCCACCGTATGGCCCGTTTTTTCCCGGTATATACCCGGGACATGGCCCCATACAGCTTAGGCGACAGCCACACCAGTCCCAGCGTGGCCGCAAAGCTCAGCTGCAGGCTGATGCTTCCGGCGGCAAAGGGGTTCCCCAATAAAATCACCAGCAGTGCCGCGCCCAGACTGGTCAGCCCATCGCTGTCCCGCTTGAACAGCGGAGCCGCCAGCACAAATGCCTGCATGACACACGCCCGGACCACCGACGGGGACAGGCCCACCATCAGCATATAAAATGCCAGCACCGCCATGGATACTCCTGCAAACAGACGCCTCCGGCTGCCCAGCAGCAGTCCCAACAGGCTCACCAAAAAAGCGCAGTGCAGCCCGGAGACCGCAAACAGGTGCGATAGGCCCGCCTGGGACATAGCGGTCTCGTCCTCTACGGACAAGCCGCTCCGATCCCCAGTCAGCTCCGCCGTTACGAATGCGGCGGTAGTCCCGTCGTCCCAGATGGCGGCGATCTTCTCCCGCATGGCCCGGGCCATCCGCTGCGGAAGCCACCGCAGGTTCCCGGCACTGCCCTGCTCCACTGCTGCGTCCTCTTGGACGTACAGCAAAGCGAACACGCCCCGGGAGGTAAACGTGGTCACGTCGTTTTCATGGATGCGGCCCGCATCCTGCCATTTGGCCCGGCCGGTAATCCTCTGTCCCGGCTCCAAAGCCGCCAGGGACGCGTCCCCATAGCAAACCGCTTTGGCGCCCCGCAGCCCGTCCAGATACACCGTGACCTTGGCTCCCCGCTCCGTCAGCTGACCATAGTTTTCCACCGTTGCGGAAAACGCCGCCTCCCGCCCGCACCGGTCCAGCACCGGCCGCTGCACCAAGTTCTGATACCCGCCATAGTACACCAGCCCCGCGCACAGAGAGAACAGCATCACCGCGGCCCGCAGCCGCAGCTTCTCCGGCAGATGCCGCCGCAGAAAAACCGCCAGCAGACCCAGCGCGCCGGCTGCGGCCGCTGCCCACCAGGTCCAGCCGCTCCAGGGCAGCAGCACCGCCGCGAAAACCGCTGCGGCAAAGGACAGTGCAATGGATGCCAGCATCCGCACAGCCGTTCCCTCCCTTCAGAATATGATACCCGCATTATACCAGATTCCGCCCTCCGGAACAACCCCAGCGCCGCCGTTTGCATTTTTTTGCGCACTTCCGTGCATGTTTTCGCCGATTCCGGTCACACTATCCCTGTACCGCAGGTACAGAAGGAGGTGTCCGTCATGGACAAGTATCAGAACCAGAACCAGAATCAGAACGGCAACCAGAGCAACCAGAACACCCGTCAGAACCGCAATACCAAGCAGAACCAGAATCAGAACCAGAATCAGCAGCAGAACCAGAACCAGCACTGACCCACAGCGTACAAAAAGGCCCCCGGTGCCGTACACCGGGGGCCTTTTGTTGTTTTTCGGAAGGGATCTTACTCCTCGTCCTCGGCAGGCTCATCAGCCAGCAGGGCGCGGATGGACAGAGAAATCTTCTGTTTCTCCTCGTCCACAGCAGTGATCTTGGCGTCCACCATCTGGCCCTCGGACAGAACGTCGCCGGGCTTCTCAATGCGGCGGTCCGCAATCTGGGAGATGTGGATCAGGCCGTCCACGCCGGGAACTACCTCAGCGAAGGCGCCGAAGGTCATCAGCTTCACGATGCGGACATTGGCCACGTCGCCCACCTTATAGGTGTTCATGAAGGTATCCCAGGGGTTGCAGGAGTGGTCCTTGACGCCCAGGGAGATCTTGTGCTTCTCGGGGTCGAAGGAGATAACGTACACATCCAGAGTGTCGCCCACAGAAACCACCTCGGCGGGGTTCTTGATGCGGGACCAGGACAGCTCGGAGATATGTACCATACCGTCCACGCCGCCGATATCCACAAACACGCCATAGCTGGTCATGGACTTGACGGTACCGGTATAGTGCTTACCCACCTCGATGCTCTCCCAAATGGCAGCCTGGGCAGCCTGACGGGCCTCGTACTGCACGGCACGGATGGAGCCCACCACACGGCGGCGGGCACGGTTGACCTCGGTGATCCGCAGGGACACGGTCTGGCCGATCATCTCGGACAGGTCCGCACCGCGGGGCTGGCCGCTCTGGGAAGCGGGAACGAACACGCGCACACCCTTGACGTTGACGACGATGCCGCCCTTGTTCTCCTCGGTGACCTTGCCCTCCAGGGTGGTCTTGTTCTCGCGGGCCTCCTCGATGTCCTCCCAGACCTTCACGGCGTCCAGGCGCTTCTTGGACAGCATGGCATAGCCCTCCACGTCGTTGACACGGATGATATAGGTCTCGATCTCGTCGCCGACCTTCACCACATCCTCGGGCTTCACGTTGGGATCGGCAGACAGCTCGTCCACGGAAATATAGCCGGCCTGCTTGCAGCCCAGATCCACCTGGACCTCAGTGGGACCCACAGCCGTCACGATACCGGTTACCTTCTCCCCTGTATTTAAAGTCTTGAAAGATTTGTCCAGCAGCTCCTCAAAGCTTTCTTCCTTGATTTCGTTGTTCTTGATTTCTTCGCTCATCGTTGTATATACCTCCTTAATGATGCCCGCCGGTGTGGACGCGCCGGCCGTAAGTCCCGCCAATGAACATCCAATAAAAAGGTCCGGTGTAAGCTCCCCTGCTCCCTCGATCTGGAACACCCTGGGGCAAAGCTCACGGCAAATCTCTGTCAAATGTTTGGTGTTGGCACTTTTACGATCTCCGACCACGACCATGACGTCCACCCGAGAAGCGATCTCCGCCGCCTCGGACTGACGCCTATGCGTAGCATCACATATTGTATCAAATAATTCCGCGTTTGTACACAGTTTTTTTAGAATTTTTTTTGAACTTTCCCAGATACTCCGCACGCAGGTGGTCTGGGCCACTGCCGTCAAGGGCAGATTCTGCCGGCCGGGGTCCTCCAGCAGCCACTGCTCCAGTTCCTCCGGCCCGGAAAACACCAGAGTCCGGTCCGACCAGCTGGCCGCGCCCATGACCTCCGGGTGGTGGGGCTCCCCGATGACCAGGGGAATGCGCCCGGCTTCGTCCGCCCGGGACACGACGCGCTGAATGTGCAGCACGTTGGGGCAGGTGGCGTTGACGCACCGGGCGCCCATTTCCTCCAGCCGCTCCAGCACCTGCTTTGTCTCGCCGTGAGAGCGGATGATCACCGTGTCTCCGGGACACACCTGGTCCGGCGTATCTGCTTGCCTGGCCCCCAGCCGTTCCAGCCGGGCCACCACGTTGGCGTTGTGGATGATGCTGCCCAGCATGACGCAGCCGCCGTTCTCCCGGGCAGTTTTCTCCGCCAGCTCCACGGCCCGGCGCACACCGTAGCAGAAGCCGGCGCTTTTCGCCTGGATCACCGGCATACAATCCCTCCCAATGCATAGGCCCTCCGCATGATTTCGTCGGCGTTGGCCTGGTATTCCTCCGCCGTGCCCTTTCGGCCGGTATACACCGGGATATAGGGCCGGCCGATGATGATCCGCACCCGGCGGAACAGGCGCTTTTTCGTGTCGATGAACATGGGTACCATGTCCACCCCAGAGCGGATGGCCATCATGGCCGCGCCGCCCTTGACCTCCGCCTGTCCCGGGTTCTTCACCCGGGTGCCCTCCGGGAAGATCAGCAGATTCCATCCCTGCTTCAGGCTCTGAATGGCGGTTTTCACCGCCAGAATGTCCGAGTTGCCCCGATCCACGGCAAACACGCCGATGGCCTTGAGAATGCTGCCCAGGATGGGAATCCGCAGCAGCTGCTTTTTGGCCATGATCCGCAGGGGATAACCCGTCCATATGGCTGCCACAAACAAAATGGGATCCCATGCGCTGCTGTGGTTGGCGCACAGCATCACCGGCCGGTCATCCGGCAGATTCTCCGCCCCCTCCAGGGTAATGGGGAACAAAAACCGCACCAGCGGCCCCAGGATTTTCTGTATCCGGACAAAATGCGGATTTTTCACAGTCCTGCCCGCCTCCTTATGGTATCCAGCAGCAGCCGAAGGCTCTCGTCAAAGGTCAGCGCCCCGGTGTCCAGCTCCACGGCATCCTCCGCCTTGCACAGGGGCGCGATGTCCCGGTGGGAATCGGCCCAGTCCCGGTCCACAATGTCCCGCAGCACCTGCTCATAGGGCTGGGGCGTGCCCCGCTGCTCCAGCTCCCGGCACCGGCGCATGGCCCGCACCTCCGGCGCAGCGGTGAGGAAGATCTTCACCGTAGCGTCCGGCAGCACCACCGTGCCGATGTCCCGGCCGTCCATAATCACGCTGCGGCGGCGGGCCTGGTCCCGCTGCAGCTCCAGCAGGAAGTCCCGCACTGCCGGGATGGCGGAGACCTTGGACGCGTATTTGGACATTTCCGGCAGGCGGATCTCCTCCGTCACGTCCCGGCCTGCCAGCTTCATCCGCTGAAGCCCTGCCTGGTCATAATGCAGCTCCAGCCGCATCTCCGGCAGGACCGCCGCCACGGCCGCCGCATCCGACGGGTCAATGCCCCGGCAATACACGCCATAGCCGATGGTGCGGTAAATGGCCCCGGTGTCCACATAACAGATCCCCAGGGCCGCTGCTGCGGCCTTGGCCAGCGTGCTCTTTCCGGCCCCGGAGGGCCCGTCTATGGCTACGGAATACAGTTCAGGCATATTCATTCTCCTTCCGCTCCGGCGGCGCTTGTCCCCGCCAGATGCCCGGTGGACCAGGCGATCTGCAGGTTGAAGCCGCCGGTATAGGCGTCAACATCCAGTATTTCCCCGGCAAAGTAAAGCCCCGGAGCCAGCTTCGATTCCATGGTAGACGGCTGCACCTGGCTCACCTGCACGCCGCCGGAGGTGACGATGGCTTCCGCCACCGGTCTCGGCCCGGTAACGGACACGGTGAAGCCCTTCAGCAGCTCCTCCAGGGCCCGGCGCTGGGCCTTCGTCACGGAGTTGGCCTTCAGCCCTGCCGGGACCTCCAGCCGATCCAGCAGCACCGGCACCATACTGTGGGGCACCAGCCCGGCCACGATCTTTTCAAAGTCCCGGTTGGGATTCTCCCCCAGGTCCCGCAGAATACGGGCCTCCAGCTTGTCCCGGTCCAGCGCCGGCTTCAGATCGATGCACAGCCGGTATTTTTCCCGGTCCCAGTGCCGCAAATGGGCGCTGGCGGACAGCACCAGCGGCCCCGACACACCGAAGTGGGTGAACAGCAGCTCCCCAAAATCCCGGAACTGCACCTTATTCTTCCCGTTCAGAGCCGTCAGCTCCACATTTTTCAGAGCCAGTCCCTGCATCCGGCGGCAGTCGCCGTCATCGCTGACCAGGGGCACCAGCGACCCGCAGGGCGGTACGATCCCGTGGCCCAGGGCCGCCGCCATGCGATATCCGTCGCCGGTGGAGCCGGTGCCGGGATAGCTGACGCCGCCGGTGGCCAAAATCACCGCCTCCGCCGGATACGTTTCCTTTTCTCCAGCAACGCCGCAGACCCGGCCCTCCGCCGTTTCCACGGACACGGCCCGGTCCCGGACCCATCGCACCCCCAGCCGCTCACACCGGCGGCGCAGGGCCCCGGATACGTCGAAGGCGCAGTCCGACTGGGGAAAGACCCGGTTTCCCCGCTCGGTTTTCAGGGGCACCCCCAGCGTCTCAAAAAACGCCATGGCATCCCGGCTGTCGAACCGGGCAAAGGCCCCGTACAGAAAACGTCCGTTCCGGGGGATGTTCCGCAGCAGCTCCTCCCGGGAACAGTTGTTGGTCACGTTGCACCGGCCCTTGCCGGTGATGTTCAGTTTTTTGCCCAGCCGCTCGTTGGGCTCCAGCAGCGTCACCTGTCCGCCGCTTTCGGCGGCGGCAATGGCCGCCATCAATCCGGCGGCTCCCCCGCCGATCACCGCGATACGCTTATGATTCATCTTCCGTTTTCCCGAATATGTTATATTTGGACCAGACGTTCTCCAGCTGGGAGAACGTGCCGGATACCTCCTCGTTCTTCTGCCGTCCCACTGCCACGATCAGCGCGTTCAGCAGGCTCAGGGGCGCAGCCATGGAATCCACAAAAGAGATCATGTCGCTGCGCACCAGCAGCGACACCGTGGCCATGCGGTAAAGGGGCGACATCTGGCTGTCGGTAATGGCCACCACATCGGCTCCCCGGTCCCGGGCGTACTCCACGGCGTGGATAGCCATCTGGGAATACCGGGGAAAGCTGATGCCCACCAGCACATCTCCGGGGCCGATCTGGCTGAGCTGCTCAAAGATTTCTCCTGCGGCAGCGTTCTGCACAAGAGTCACGTTCTTGAACATCAGGTGCAGATAAAAGTTCAGATACCCCGCCAGAAATGCCGACGACCGCACCCCCATCAGATAGATGTGGCTGGCGGTCAGCAGGCGGTCCACCACCCGGTCAAAGGCCGTCCGGTCCAGCTGCTCAATGGCGGTGTGGATGCTGTTCATATCCCGCTGCATCACGCCGGTGAGCACGTCCTGCTCCTGCATCTGATCCCGGGACACCTGAATGCGCTGGAGGGAGGTAAGCCGCCCCCGGACCAACTCCTGCAGGGCACGCTGCATATTGGGGTACCCGTCGTACCCCAGCTGGGAGGCGAACCGCACCACCGTGGACTCGCTGACCTGGGCCTTGCGCCCCAGGTGCCCGGCGGTCATAAACGCCGCCTTGTCATAATTCATCAGAATATAGTCGGCAATGCGCTTCTGCCCCCGGGAAAAGCTGTCCGTCCGGCTTCGTATGGTCTGGAGCACGTTTTTGCTCACGACTTCTCGCTTCCTTCCAAATCGCGCAGCTCCTGCTGCGTCAGATACCGCCACTGCCCCACTGGCAGGTCCCCCAGCGTCAGCGTGTGCTCCCGCACCCGCTGCAAGCGCCGCACCGCCAGTCCCGCCTGGCGGCACATCCGGCGGATCTGGCGGTTTTTCCCCTCATGGATGGTGACGGACAGGGCGGCCTTGCTGCCGTCCCGCCACAGCTCCCGGACCCGGGCCGGGCGGATGCGCTCCCCCTCCAGGTCCCGGATGGCGGCCAGCCGCTGGGCGGCCCCCTCCACCGGGCCCGTCACCGTGACCCGGTATTCCTTCCCAATCTGGTGGCTGGGGTGCAGCAGCCGCTGCATCCAGGCCCCGTCGTTGGTCATCAGCAGCAGGCCCTCGGAGTCCATGTCCAGCCGCCCCACAGGGTACACCCGCGCGCCGCAGCCGGACACCAGCTCCGCCGCCGTCCGCCGTCCCCGCTCGTCGGACAGGGTGGTGACATAGCCCCTGGGCTTATTGAGCATCAGATACACTCTCTCCGGCTCCCGGCTCAGGGGCTGCCCGTCCAGGGTAACGGCGTCCGTCTCCGGGTCCGCCCGGTCTCCCAGGGCGGCGATCTGTCCGTTGACCTGCACCCGGCCCTGCCGCAGCAGGTCCTCTGCCGCCCGGCGGGAGCAGATTCCGGCGGCGGCTATGATCTTTTGCAGACGCTCCTTCACGGCGTATCCTCCTGGTTCAATGCAGCCGTCGCCTGCCTGGTCTCCTGGGCAAAACCCCAGTCGTACAGGGCGGCATGGTCCGCCCAGTCGTTGCCGTCCTGCAGGGTGACAGCCACCAGCCGCCGGCCGTCCCGTTCAGCAGCGCTGACCAGGGTCCGTCCCGCGGCTCTGGTGTATCCGGTCTTCATGCCGATGCACCCGGGCACCGCCCGCAGAAGCCGGTTATGATTGGTCATGGTGCGTCCGCCGATGGTGACGCTCCGGGTGGAGCACAGGCGCACAAAGGTATGGTTCCCGGCGGCATAGGCCGCCAGACGGGCCATGTCCCGGGCGGTGGAATAGTGGGCCTGACCGTCCAGGCCGCTGGGATTTTCAAAGGAGGTGTCCTCCATCCCCAGCTCCCCTGCCAGGCTGTTCATCCGCCGGACAAAGGATGCCGTCCCGCCGCAGCCGTCGGCCAGGGCCTCCGCCGCGTCGTTGCCGGAGCACAGCAGCAGGCCGTACAGCAGCTCCTCCACCGTCACCCGCTCTCCGGGCTTGAGGTACATGGAGGAGCCCTCTGTCATGTGTTCCTGCTTTACAGTGATGACGTCCGTAGGCGAGGCGCGTTCCAGCACCACCAGGGCCGTCATGATCTTGGTGGTGCTGGCGATGAGCATCCGCCGGCCGCCGTTGTGGTCATACAGCACCTGCCCGGTGTCCGCGTCCATCAGCACGGCGGCAGAGGCGCTGGTGGACACGCCCCACACCCGCACCGGCGTCAGGCACCACCACAGCGCCAGCCCCACCAGCAGCCACGTCCGTTTTCTCACAGAGATCACCCCATATCCACAGCGATGACCTCATTCTATTCACTCAGTACGTTTCTTTTTCCGCCTTCTTCTTGTCGATGAAGCTCTCCACCCGGTCCATGACCTGGGGCACCAGATCGATGACCCGGTCCACGGTGCCCACGGCGGGCAGCGCCACGGGCATCACCCGGGTCACGCCGTCCTTCACCACCAGGAACGCCACCGGCTCCACCTTCACGCCGGCAGTGCTGGCGCCGCCGAACTTGGGGGCCTGCTTGCCGTAATCGCCGCCGCCGCAGCCGAAGCCGAAGCTCAGCCGGGACACGGGGATCAGGGTCACGCCGTCGGGGGTCTGGATGGGCTCGCCGATGATGGTATTGGAGTCCACCATATCGCGGATCTTGCTCATGGACGCCTCCATCAGCTCCGTCAGGGAATTGTTCTTTCTCTCGTTGTTTTCCATGGGTGTCATCCTTTCTTATCGTTTTCAGGCGTTTTCGCACCGTCGGTTTCTTCCGTCTTCTGGACCGTCTGGGCCTGTTCGGCCTGCGCGGCCGCCTCCCGCAGCTTTTTCTCCTTCTTCCACCGCAGCAGCCACTTCAGTGCCGGGATACCGAAGGCAAAGCCGATGGCAAACAGATCCCTGATCTGGAAGAAAAGGCCGATCTCTCCCTCTGCCCTGGTCTCCCGGGCGTTATAGTCCACGTCCAGGTGAATATACGGGTCCGGGATACGCATCAGCTCCTCCAGCCGAGGCATAAACGTCCACACCGCCGCGCTGATCCAGCCGTAGGCCTCGGCAGACGCCGCCGGGTCCTCCTCCCCGCCCAGGATCACCGACACCTGCATGGGGTCAATGCGCAGCCGCTGCCGGGTCTTTCTCAGCCCCCCCTGCAAGGACTGCCACAGATATGGCAGGGCGGACCGGATATCGCCGGGCGTCAGGCCCAGCTTCCGCTTCTCCCGGGGCGCTGCCTTCTGCTTTTCAGGCGGATTCTTTTTCTCCTTGTGCTTTTTCTGTTTTTTGGGCTTTTTCGGGGGACGCGGCACGATCTGCATCCGCACAGGCCCCGCTGCGGCGGTAACGCGCAGCTCCTGTCCGAAGGCAATGCGCACCCCTACCCGCAGAAACAGCGCCGCCACGATCAGTGCCAGCAGTATGCCCAGTATCCACAGTGCAGCCATGCGGGGGTCCCCCTTCTATTGCTTATTGTTCCGGATCCTGAACGGCGCCGTCCTGGTCCAGCCGCAGCTGACCATCCGCCTCCAGCCCCGGAATTTCCGGCAGGTCGTCCAGGGACTTCAAATGAAACGCCCGCAGAAACGCCTTGGTGGTGCGGTACAGCCGGGGCCGTCCCGGCACCTGCAAACGGCCGCATTCCTCGATGAGGTGCCGGTCCAGCAGCAGCCCCACGGTATACGAGCTGTCCACCCCCCGGATCTGATCCACATAGGCCCGGGTGGTGGGCTGATAGTATGCGATGACGGTCAGCACCTCCAGCGCCGGCTGGGAGAGCTTGGCGGGCTTACGGATCTCAAAGGCCCGTCGGATCACGTCGGCATACTCCGGTGCGGAGCACAGCTGCCAGGTGTCCTCCATCCGCACCAGGCGCATGCCCCGGCGCTCATAGCTGTAATAGTCCGCCAGACGGCGCAGCACCTGGTCCACGGTGTCCCGGTCCAGCTCCAATGCCACGGCGATACGGTCCGCCGCCACCGGCTCCCCGGAGGCGAACAGAATGCCCTCTACCGCGGCCTCTATTTCCTTCATTTCCATTGCTTCCATGTTTTATTCCTCGCTGTCCTCCCGGCAGGCAACGGTGCAGTCGGCAGCAGGTCCCGCCAGCCGGATGATCCGGCTGCGGCACAGCTCCAGCACCGCCATAAACGTGGCCACCAGCTCGCTACGGCTGCGGCTGCCGCGAAACAGCAGCAAAAACCGCGTAATGCCGGCCGCCTTCAGCCTCCGGATGATCTCCTTGGCCTTCTGCTCCACGGGATAGGGCTCCCGCTTGACAATCTCGTCAAAGGCACGCAGCGGCGGCGTCTCCGCCTGCCCCCGCCGGTCCGTCATCTCCTGCATGGCGATGACCAGATCCCCGGGCCGCTGGTCGTATTCATACACCTTGCCCCGTTCCACGGGCTCCGGGGGCCGGGTCAGGATGCTGCGGCCGAACTCGCCCATAGGCCCCAGCAGCTCCGCCAGACGGCGCACCCGGGCATAGGCCTCGCCCCGCTGCCGCTCCGCCAGAGATTGAATCAGGGCATCCATCTCGTTTTTGGCCTCCTCGTCCTCCAGGGACAGGAGCATCCGTGTCTTGATATACATCAGGTGGGCAGCCATGGTCACAAACTCGCTGGCCACCTCCAGGTCCATCTCCTTGCGCCGGTCCAGATACGCCAGATACTGGTCCAGAATCAGGGCAATGGGGATATCCTGTATTTCGATCTTATTCTTACTCAGCAGGAATAGGATCAGGTCCAGGGGCCCCTCAAAATCCTGGAGCTCCTCTTTTCCCTGGACCACCTTTTCCAGCTTATAAATGGGACTTTCCAATTTGCCTGTACCCTCTCAAAAGCCGACCACGCGGCAGAATAGCTCATACGTCCACTGGATAGCGGCGCTCATCCACTTGTCACCCACGCCCAGCAGCACCATCGCCCACAGCAGGAGCATACCGTACCGCTCGTACCGCAGCATCATGTTATACGCCCGGTCCGGCAGCAGAGAAAACAACACCTTGCTGCCGTCCAGCGGCGGAATGGGGATCAGGTTAAACAGCCCCAGACCCAGCGACAGGATGGCCGTGGTCAGCAGAAACGTCAGAAGCCTCTGATTCGCTTCAGAATACGGGGCATAGTCATACACCAGCCGTCCGGCAAACAGCAGCACCAGCGCCAGCAGGAAGTTGGACACCGGCCCGGCCAGCGCCGTCAAGGCCATGCCCTGCTTGGGCCGGCGGAAATACCGGGGGTCCACCGGCACAGGCTTGGCCCAACCGAAGCCCACCGTTACCATCATCAGCAGACCGAACCAGTCGATGTGCCGCAGAGGGTTCAGGCTCAGCCGCCGGGCCCGCTTGGCAGTGGGGTCCCCCAAAGCCAGCGCCGCCAGCCCGTGGCACGTTTCATGCACCGTCAGGCACAGAAACACCGACACCAGCCGCAGCAGCAGATCCCACAGGGAGCCGAAGTCCAGCGCATTCCACAAATTTTCCAGATATCCCACAGGGCTTCCTCCCCAAAATAGCATTCAGGTGCATTATATCAGAAATTCCCTTCGATTACAAGCAAAAAAGAACAGCCGCCCTCACGGGGCGGCCGTTCCGGCAATCGCCTACAGATTCTCCTGCTTCAGGGCGTCAATGGGATTCTCCCGGCGAATGCGGCGGGTGGCGTACAGCATGGTGGCAATCACCACCACAAACACGCTGCCCACGGCGATGGCCACGCTGTACCATGGGATATAGAAGCCGGTGGATATGGCCTTGGCCATGGTGCGATAGATGGCATAGGTTACCAGAGCCGACACCGGAAGTCCCCACAGCAGCGCCCGCAGACCGTAAATCAGGCACTCGTAGTCCATCATCCGGGCAAAGGCTCCCTGGGTCAGCCCCACGGACCGCAGCATACCGAATTCCCGCCGCCGCAGGGCAATGGAGGTGGAAATGGTGTTGAACACATTGGTCATGGCGATCAGCGAAATGAGGATGATGAATCCGTAGGAGAATACGTTCACCACCGTTGTCATGGCCCGCTGGCTTTCGCCGTTGGCGGCCAGGTCCTGCAGATCGGAGCGGCTCAGGCCCAGCTCTGTCAGCACGCGGCCCATGCTCTCGTATGCGGCGGCATGGTCGCCGCTCCGGAACCAGAAGCTCAGGGCATATGGCCGGGCCTGCCCGGTGACGGCCTCGTACATGCTGTATGGGTACAGCAGGACCAGGCCATTGTCAGAGTTCAGGAAAGCAGGACGCTCCCTCAGAATGGCTCCCACCGTATAGGTCCCGCTGTTGACGGCCTCCTCCACCGGCACTGCCTTGGCCTGACCGGTGTCAGGCGCTTCTCCCTGCTCCCGTGCTTCATAGTAGGTGTCCATATAGTCCACCGGATAATACAGCACATATTCCGCGCCGTCCCGGGTGATGCGCTCCCCCTCTGTGAACCAGCCCTCCATAGGCTGATAGTTGGTTTCCGTCCCGGTGATGGGCAGGCGGTTCCCGTTCAGCAGGCGGTAGCGATACAGCTTATCGTGGTCCCCGCCGTCGCCGCGCCAGGTCTCCAGCGCGTCCCAGGCCGCCGCCCGGGGCGAGCCGGCACGGAAATAGTCATCCTCCGCCAAGCCGTTTTCCCGCAGCAGCTGCCGGAAGTCCCCGTCCTGAAGGAAATAGAAGGAAACGCTCCTGCTCTCCCCTGTCCCGTCCCGGACGGTATCGCTCCAGTATTCCGGGTCCATGTCCTCTCCGGCAAAGGACAGGGTCGAGTAGCTGTCGGTGGTATAGAAGCCCGATTCCACGCCATGGGCCGCACTGAGCTGGCCCAGGCGCTGCTCCGGCGTCACATCCTCCGGCAGGGCCTCGCTGTAATACAGCTGCACCCCCATCCCGTCGGAGCTGAGCCGCGTTACCGCGCCCGTCAGGTAAGCGCAGAAGGACGAAGCCGAGATGAACAGCGTCACGCTGAGGAACAATCCCACCACCGTGGACCGGTAGCGCTTGCGGTTGCGTTTGAAGTTCTTGGCGGCCAACATCCCGGAGAAGCCGAAGAGCTTTTCCGTCAGGCGGGATGTCCTGACCTCCCGACCCCGGAGCTTCACGTCCTGGGTCTGGCGGATGGCCTCTATCGGCGACAGCCGCACCGCCCGCCGGGCGGGGATCCAGGCAGAAATCACCGCCGTGATCAGGCCGATGCCCGCCGCCGCCAGCAGCGCCCACAGATTCAGCACGAACCGCATCTCCACTGCGCCGCCGCTTTCCCCGCCGGGCAGGAAGCCGAAGCTGCCCCGCAGGCAGTACAAGGTCACGCCGATGCCCAGGCAGCCCACCAGCAGCCCCAGCGGGATGCCCACGGCGCACAGCACCAGCGCCTCATACAGGACGCTGCCTCGAATCTGTTTTTTCGTGGCCCCCACAGATTTCAGGATGCCAAACTGGCGGGTCCGCTCCGCCACGGAGATGGAGAAGGAGTTATAGATCAGCGACACCGAGCCGAAGGAGATCATCAGCAGCAGGATCACCGCAAAGCTGTAGATCATCCGGTTCACGGAGAAGAAGGTGGTGGCGCCGTAGTAATTCAGCAGGGTGGAGTTGGAGTACCACGCCAGTCCCGGATATTTCTCGGCATTTCCCTCCATATAGCTGTAAAAGCGGCTGGGGTGGGCCACCCGGAAAAATTCATCCGTCTGATAGCCCTGCTCCTGACAGGTCAGGGCAGTATAGCCGGGGCAGGAGAAGGGCTCCGTCGTCATATCCAGCCGCTGGTAAAAGCCCACCACAGTGTAGGTGTGGGGCGTGGTATCTGTCAGCGTCTCCCCCTTCGTATAGGGGTCATCGGCCGTCAGCTCCTCCCCACCCAGCGTCCGGTGGCCCAGCTCCAGCTCCATGGTGTCCCCCAGCGCATGGCGGACGCTGCCATTGGACCACAGATGCTCCGGCAGAAGGAGCTCCCCGGCCTTCTCCGGCAGGCGACCTTGGGTCAGTCGGATGGATAGAAGGTCCGGCAGGTCGGGGTCCATGGACATGATCCGCAGATAGGGCTTATAAGCATTGTCCGCCCCTACCTACCCCCAGCCCACCGTCTGCCACGCAGACTGCTCCGTGATCTCCTTTTCATCACGGCTCAGCTGCGTTGCCTGCTGCTCCGTGACATTCTCATAGCAGCCGTGGAACCGGCCCACGGTGTACTCCGTCGTGCGCACCAGATACCGCACGCCGCTGTAGGCTCCCTCCGTCACGGCGGTAAACATGGCCACCGACAGCACGATGCCCACGATGGTCACCCAGGTGCGGGAGCGGTTCTTCCGCAGGGACTGCCGGGTGAAGCGGTGGAATACGTTCATTTTTGCACCTCCCGGATCCGTTGATCCCGGGTGATGCGCCCGTCCTCGATGGCAATGATCCGGTGGGCCTGCAGGGCGATGTTTTCGTCGTGGGTGATGATCACCAGCGTCTGACCGTACTTCCGGTTGGAGAGCTTCAGCAGCTCCACGATCTCCTGGCTGTTTTTGCTGTCCAGGTTCCCTGTGGGTTCGTCTGCCAGCACCACCGCCGGGGCGTTCATCAGTGCACGGCCGATGGACACCCGCTGCTGCTGTCCGCCGGACAGCTGGTTGGGCAGGTGCTTTTCCCGGCCCCGCAGGCCCAGCACATCCAGCAGCTCGTCAAGCCGCTGCCTGTTCACCGCACGGCCGTCCATCAGCACCGGCAGCGTCATATTCTCCACCACGTTCAGCACCGGGATGAGGTTATAAAACTGATAGATCAGGCTCACCTGCCGCCGGCGGAAAATGGCCAGATGGTCCTCGTCCTGGGCGTATACGTCCTGGCCGTCCACATACACCTTGCCGGAGGTGGGCCGGTCCACGCCGCCCAAAATGTGCAGCAGCGTGGACTTGCCGGACCCGGACGGCCCGATGATGGCCAGAAACTCCCCCTTTTCCACGGAAAAGGACACATCGTCCACCGCCCGGACCTGATTCTCCCCCTGGCCGTATACCTTGCTGAGATGCTCGATGCGCAGAATCTCCATATGCTCCGCCTCCTTGCTTTACTGCCGTCAGTATACCAGGCCAAAGTGACAATCCGGTGACTATTGGAAAAAAATCGTGTGTCCGGGTCAGAGCTTCTGCACCGCCACGTCGCACAGCTGCACGCCGATGCCCTTGTCCCGGGCGGCCCGGTTGCCCTTGTCCAGCAGCTTCTCCCGGTTTTTGGTCACCAGCTGCACCAGCAGCCGGTCCTTCTGCTCCTGACTCATGGCTCCCAGCAGCGTCCGGGCCATACCGGCAGCCATATCCGTGAGTCCGGCCAGGACACTGCCCAGATTGCCGCCCGTGTCCTCCCGCCGCAGCTTCTCCGCCACCACCGGGATCAGATACTCCGCAATGGAGTCATAGTCGATGTTGTCCACCAGAATACGCAATTCTAACATAGTTCCTCCTGTCGCTGCTGCTTTGTAAAAAACCGGGACGCGCTGCGGCGCGTCCCGGTACGGGTACATTCGCTTACGCCTTGGGGCCTGCGGCCACCACTTCGGCGCTCATGTGGGTGTACTTCTTGAAGTTCTCCACGAAGCTGGCCGCCAGCTTCCGGCAGCTGGCCTCGTAGGCCGCCTTATCCTCCCAGGTGTTGGCGGGAATCAGCAGCTCGCTGGGCACGCCTTCAATGGACGTGGGCACCTGGACGCCAAAGGTGGGGTCGGTAACAAACGCCGCCTTCTCGATCTCGCCGGTCAGGGCGGCGGTGACCATGGCGCGGGTATAGGCCAGCTTCATGCGCTTGCCGGTGCCGTTCCAGCCGGTGTTCACCAGGTACACCCTGGCCCCGGACTTCTCCACCTTATCCGCCAGCATGGCGGCATATACGGAGGGATCCAGGGGCAGGAAGGGCTCGCCGAAGCAGGTGGAGAAGGTAGGCACCGGCTCGGTGACGCCGATCTCGGTGCCGGCCACCTTGCTGGTGAAGCCGGATACGAAATAGTACATGGCCTGGTTCTTATCCAGCTTGCTGATAGGCGGCAGCACGCCGTAGGCGTCGGCGGTGAGGAAGATCACCGTCTTGGGCACGCTGGGGCTCATGCCGGACAGCTCCGTATTGGGGATATACTCCACGGGATACCCCACCCGGCTGTTCACCGCCAGGGAATCGTCGTCGAAATCGAACTCCCGGGTCTCGGGGTCCATGACCACGTTCTCCACCAGGGAGCCGAAGCGGATGGCATTGTAAATCTCCGGCTCACCCTCCGGGGAGAGGTTGATGCACTTGGCATAGCAGCCGCCCTCGAAGTTGAACACGGAGTCGTCGGCCCAGCCGTGCTCATCATCGCCGATGAGCTTGCGGGCGGGGTCGGCGGACAGGGTGGTCTTTCCGGTGCCGGACAGGCCGAAGAACACAGCGGAGTCGCCGTCCTTGCCGATGTTGGCGGAGCAGTGCATGGGAAACACGCCCTGCTTGGGCAGAACGTAATTCATCACGGAGAACACGGATTTCTTGATCTCGCCGGCATACCGGGTGCCGCAGATCACCACCAGATGGGCCTCATAGTCCACCAGAACGGCTGCCTCGGACCGGGTGCCGTCTATCTCGGGGATGCACTTGAAGCCCGGGGCGGCAATGATGGTATAATCCTCATGGAAGTCCTTCAGCTGGTCCGCCGTGGGGCGGCGCAGCAGCTGATGGATGAACAGATTCTGGCTGGCCAGCTCATTGACGATGCGGAAGCCCTTGGTATACTTGGGGTCCGCCCCGGCGAAGCCGTCGAAAATGAAAATGTCCTTGTTCTGGAGATACGCCGTGACCTTGGCATAGATGGCGTCGAACCGGGCCTTGTCCATGGGGCGGTTCACCTTGCCCCAGGCGATGTCGTCATGAATGGCGGGGATGTCCACGATAAACTTGTCGTTGGCGCTGCGGCCGGTGTATTTGCCGGTCTTTACCACCAGGGCACCGGTGTTGGACAGGGTGCCCTCGCCCCGGCGCAGGGCGTGCTCCGTCAGCTGGGCCGGCGTCAGATTGCGGTACACCGCGGCAGCATTGATGATGCCCAGCTTTTCCAGTCCGTAAGTTTCCATGTGCTTGTTCCTCCTCAAAAATGTTCCTATTTCGCTGATGTTTCCCCTGTTGATTCTGTCCACAGGACAGAGACAGCATGAGTATATCATATCTTTTCGCAAAAGGGAACCCCGATTTTTATTTCCGCAGAGCCTGTACCGCCGCCCGCAGGGCGTCCACGTGCTCCTGGGTAGTGGCCCAGCTGGCGCAGAAGCGCACGCCGGAATGGGTCTCGTCCACCCGCTCCCAGTATTCATAGCCAAAGCTCTTTCCCAGCTCCGCCAGCTCGTCGTCGGGCATAATGGGATACTGCTGGTTGGTGGGGGAATCAAACAGCAGCGGGTACCCGGCGGACACGAAGATATCCCGGATCTGATAGGCCATCTCGTCGGCATGGCGGGAGATTTTGAAGTACAGGTCGTCGGTAAACAGGGCATCGAACTGAATGCCCAGCAAACGGCCCTTGGCCATGCGGCCGCCCCGCTGCTTCATCATGAAGCGGAAGTCCTTCTTCAGCGCCGGGTTCATGATGACCACAGCCTCGCCGAACAGGGCCCCCACCTTGGTGCCGCCGATGTAGAATACGTCGCAAAGGCGTGCGATCTCCGGTATGGTCAGCTCAGAGCCGTCGGCCATGACGCCGTAGCCCAGCCGGGCCCCGTCAATGAACAGGGGCAGGCCGTATTTCCGGCAGGTGTTGTACAGTGCCGTCAGCTCCGCCTTGGTATACAGAGTGCCGCCCTCGGTGGGGTGGGAGATATACACCATGCCGGGCTGAACGATGTGCTCGGTGGACTCGTCGTTTTTGTGCCACTCCACATAGTCCTGCACCTGCCGGGCGGTGATCTTGCCGTTGGCGGTGGGCAGAGTGATGACCTTGTGGCCGGTGGACTCGATGGCTCCTGCCTCATGGCAGTTGATGTGTCCGCTGACGGCGGACAGGACGCCCTGCCACGGACGCAGAATGGAGGCGATCACGGTGGTGTTGGTCTGGGTGCCGCCCACCAGGAAGTGGACATCCGCCTCCGGTGCCTGGCACACGGCCTTTATCCTCTCCCGTGCCGCCTCGCAGTATTCGTCCTCGCCGTAGCCCACAGTCTGGACCATATTTGTCTCGTTGAACTTCTCCATCACATAGGGATGGGCGCCCTCCAGATAGTCGCTGTTGAAATAGATCATGGGAGCTTCTCCTTTATCTTTATACTTTCTCCATCATATCCCAGTGGGGTGCATTTGTAAAGAGCTATTCTTACTTGAACCCATTTACCTGCACCCAGGCCCGGACATGGTCCACAAAGCGCTGGGTGGAGTTGGACACCGCCTTTTCATCCTTGACGCCGATGGCAATGCGCCGGTAAAACGACATGGGCGGCTGGCATATCACCAGGGGGTAGGGGCTGTGCCGCACCATCAGCTCCGGCAGCAGGCTGATACCCAGGCCATTGGACACCATGGACAAAATGGTCCGGTCCTCCCGGGCAATATAGCGCACGTGAGGCCGCACACCCATCTCATCAAAAGCAGCACGGATCTCGTAATCGTCGCCCTCCTCCAACTGGATCACCGGCTCCGTGGCCAGAGCCTCCACCGGGAAGGGGTCGCAGTGGGACAGGGGGTGGCCGCAGGGTACGATCACCTTCAGCTGGTCCAGGTGCAGAGGATACACCTGCAGTCCCTTCAGCGACGGCATCCGCAGAAATCCGCAGTCTGCCTGCCCGGTGATGATCAGCTCCTCGATCTGGTCGTAAAAGTCACAGGTCTGTATTTCGAACTCGATGGCCGGATACTGCTTGCTGAAGGCCTTCAGGATCATGGGCAGCCACTGGGCAGACACGCTGGAGAACGACGCCACCTTTACAAGGCCCGCATCCATGCCCCGCAGGTCCGCCGCCTGCTGGGCAAGGCGGTGATATTCCGTGCACAGCTGCTGGATCTGGGGCAGTAAGGCCCGGCCGTCGCCGGTCAGGGTCACGCCGCCCCGGTTTCGGCTCAGCAGCGTTACTCCCAGCTCCTCCTCCAGGGAGTTGATGGCATGACTGATGCCGGACTGTGAGAAATTCAGGTCCGCCGCCGCCTTGGTAAAGCTGCCGCATTCCACGGTTTTCAGGAAAATCTGGTATTTTGTGGCGTTCATTGCCCTCACCTGCCTCTTTTCTGATGTTTTCCCTATTGTACACCCTTTTTCGCATGGTTTCAATCGAAAATATGCGTTTTACAAATGCAAAATTCTATGATATCCTACCCATGGATTTGAAGAAAGAGAGGATAAATCGAAAATGGCTCTGATTACGAAAATGCACCGCTGCGCATTCTGCGGCAGCAGCGAGGTGGTTGTCTCCGAAAACGGAACCTACACCTGTAAGGACTGCGGAAAGGTTGCCGACCACGGCATGCCTGCTGCGGATGTGGAAGCGATCAACCGCATTATGATGACCGGCGGCGATGCTGAGACCGCCGAGGAACTGCGCCGGCGCTATCCCCGGCTGGACCTGACTACCTGGTCCAAGGAGAACCGTCTCCAGTTCTGAATTTGCAGCCGAGAGCGGCTATGGTTTACCTCCTTCGCCGCTAAAAATACCTGGCAGCGCCTGCTGCCCATCTTTTCCATGGGGATTTTCCTACCCCCAAACATAACAGACAGCCGCGCTTGGGCATGCGCGGCTGTTTGTTATTCTGTTCCTGAACCGTTAAAGCGGCGTCCCGACCGGTCCGCCGCTTTGTTTATTTTCCGCCCAGATCCACCGCATGGCGGATAAAGCTCATAGGAGGCACCGGACGCGGCAGCTGCATGGTAAACACCATCTGGGGCGTTTTCGGCTCTGCCAGCGGCAGGCCCTCGGCGTCCGTCATCATCGGGGCCGTCATGGAGAAGGGCTTCGTATCCGGCCCCACCACCTCCACGGCGTCTCCGGCACCAAACTTGTTGCGCAGACTCAGGGTGGCCAGCCCCTCCGGCGTGCAGTCCGTCACCACGGCGCAGATCTGCCAATCACGGATGTACCGGGCATCCTCATAGAACTGACCCGGTTGGCCGTAGAAAAAGCCCGTGGAATAGTGCCGGTGGCTGACATGCTCCACCTCGTCCCGCCACACCGGGTCTATGGGCCGTCCGGCGGCCGCATCGTCCAGCACGTGGCGGTAGGCCCCGGTTACGATGGCCGCGTAATAGGCGGACTTGGCCCGGCCCTCGATCTTCAGTCAGTCCACCCCGGCGTCCATCAGGTCGTCCAAGTGGTCGATCATGCACATATCCCGGGAATTCATGATGTAGGTGCCCTTCTCATCCTCGAACACCGGGAAATACTCCCCGGGGCGCTTCTCCTCCATCAGTGCGTACTGATAGCGGCAGGGCTGGGCGCAGGCTCCCCGGTTGGAGTCCCGCCCGGTCATGTAGTTGGACAGCAGACACCGCCCGGAGTAGGATACGCACATGGCCCCGTGGCAGAAGGTCTCGATCTCCAGCGCCGGGTCCACCCGGCGGCGGATCTCCCGGATCTCGTCCATCCCCAGCTCCCGGGCCAGCACCACCCGCTGCGCCCCCAGGTCGAACCACGCCTGGGCGCAGGCATAGTTGGCAATGGACTGCTGGGTGCTGATGTGCCGCTGGCACCGGGGAGCGTACTTTCCCGCCAGGGTAAAAGCCCCCAGGTCTGCCAGGATCAAGGCATCCACACCGGCGTCGTTGAGCTTTTCCAGGTGCTCGGGCAGGCGGTCCACCTCGCCGCTGCGGGGCATGGTGTTCACGGTAGCGTGGACCTTCACTCCGCGGCGGTGGGCAAATTCCACCGCCCGGGGCAGCTCTTCATCACTGAAATTTCCCGCAAAGGACCGCATGCCAAAGGACGTGCCCGCCAGATACACGGCATCCGCCCCGTATAAAACGGCCATCTGCAGCTTTTCCCAATCCCCGGCCGGAGCCAGCAGCTCCGGCTTCTTTCTCACTTCGGCCATCACCCGAACTTACGCAGGTTGGCGTTGTGCTCGGTCAGAGTCCGGCTGAACACATGACGTTGGGTATCGGGGTTGAGCACATAAAAATAGTAGTTGGTCTTATCCGGCTTCAGGGCAGCTACAATAGACGCCTTACCGGCGTTGGCAATGGCCGTGGGGGGCAGGCCCTGGTGGGTATACAGGTTATAGGGACTGTCCAGGGTCTGATAGTCGTCCTCGGTGATCTCCCGTCCGGCGGCATACACCAGGGATGCGTCAATCTGGAGCAGGTGGGCCGTCTCGCCCACGTTCTCCAGCCGGTTGTGGATGACGGAAGAGATCACGGCACGGTCGGTACCGTCCGTCTCCTTCTCGATAAGGGACGCCATGATGACGATCTCCTTCAAGCTATAGGAAGAATTGGCGAGCAGCGGCGCAATATCCGGGTCGTCCATAATGCGGTCCTGGAAGTTGGACAGCAGGCGGCTCAGGGCCGAATCGGCATTCTCCTTCACATAGAACTCGTAGGTATCCGGGAACAGGTATCCCTCCAGGCGGCTGACGCTGCCCAGATTTTCGTTGTCCACAAAGTCGAACTTGTCGAACACATGATTTTTGGCAGATTCCTCCAGAGCTGCGGCATCGGACACGTCGTTCTCCGCCAGCAGCTGGATGATTTGCTCCACGGTGTAGCCCTCGGGAATGGTGACGGTCACGGTAGCCGCCACGCCGCCGGTGGGCTGCATGGACTTGATGAGACAGTTGAAGTCCATGTCGGTGTTCAGCTCATACACGCCGGGCTGAATATAGCGGCTGGCATGGAACACCGGACTGGTGATCATAAACAGCAGCTTGGAGTCGATGAGCCCAGCTTTCTTCAGCTTGGTAGCCACCTTTCCCACGGAATCGCCGCTCTCCACCTCAATGGTGGCGGTCAGGGGCGCTTTATTCAGGGCGCACACATCGTTGACAGCCAGCCAGCCCAGACCGGCCAGCAGGCACGACCCCACGATCACGCATGCCAGGTAGATCAGCCAGCCAAAGCGGCGTTTTTTCTTTCCCTTGGCAGCCTTCTGCATCTCGCCGGTCTGTCTGCGAACCTGATCGGCATCCCATTTGGCCGTATCGGAATTCTGATAATCGGACATCTTGTTTGGTTCCTTTCTGTTTTTTCGCCGGGTCTGCCCCGGACAAGATACGCCGAAGCCAAGTCCGGCATAGAATAGCCCATACAGAAAACAAGTGAGGTGAACGGCATGTGCTTTGACAACAACAACTGCTCCTGCATCTGGCTGATTGTGATCCTACTGCTGGTATTCTGCTGCTGCGGCAGCGGCACCCGGTCCGGCTGCGGCTGCGGCGGCAACAGCGGCGATGGCTGCTGCTCCTGCTGAACGTACATCATCCATAGGAGGGGGCGCCCAGGCGTCCCTTCCTTATTTTATGTCCACCAGCAGGTCCCGGAGCTTCTCCATGACCTCCCGGTGGATATCCTCCACGGTGCGGGGCGCACCGTCCCGGGCACAGTCGATGCGGGTCCACCCGCCATATTCCACCACCATGGCGGCACTTTCCCGGCAGGCCCGCAGATACGCCTCGTTCCGCTCGTGGATATCCGCCTTTGTGTGGGTCACCTGCTCCCGGTGGCGCATCATCTGCTCGGACAGCTCCGTGGGCATGTCCAGGTATATCACCCGGTCCGGCTCCGGCAGCCCCAGCTTCCGATACTCGAAGTCAAACAGCCAGTCCAGAAAGGCCCGCTGCTGTTCCCGGGGCAGCTTGGAGGTCTGGTGCACGGCATTGCTGGTGGTGTACCGGTCGGCAATGACCAGCCCCCCCTGTTCATACCAGCCGCCCCAGTCCTGCTTATAGGAGGCAAATCGGTCCACGGAGTAAAACGTGGCGGCGGCGTAAGCATTGACATCGGCGGGGTCCGTGCCGAAGGCGCCGTTCAGGTACAGCCGCAGCAGCGCCGAGGACTCTTCCCCATACCGGGGAAACTCCAGCTTGCGGAAGGACACACCCCGTGTCTCCAGCTCCCGGCACAAAAGCGCCGTCTGGGTGGCCTTTCCGGAGCCGTCCGTCCCCTCGAATACGATCAATTTCCCCCTCATGCTATGCTTCCTCCCTCGGTCCGTGCGTATACATTCGGATTATTTTACCACGCTCCGGCTCATTTGTCCATGAAAAAGTTAAAATATCCCGGGCCGGGGTGTGCCGTTTCCCTTTTCTCCCCGGGGCTTTTGCAGGAAACAGTTGTATTTGCCTCGCCAGTGTGGTATACTGCTATATTGATATAATGTGTGATTTGGGGCATTGTCCCCTTGAGAAATGAGGGATCTCTATGAAAATCGTTGTTTTGGCCGGCGGTCTGAGCACCGAGCGGCAGGTATCTCTGACCAGCGGCACCGGCGTGTGCCGCGCCCTGCGCCAGCGGGGCCACCAGGCCATTCTGGTGGATATGTTCCTGGGCCTGGAGGACTATACCGGCAGTCTCGCCGATATCTTTGACGCGCCGGACGGCCTGTGCGGCGATAACCGGGTCCTGTCCACGGAGCCGGATCTGGAGGCCGTGCGCCGCAGCCGCCGGGACCAGGGACCGTCCCTGCTGGGCAAGGATGTGCTGGCCGTGTGCGCTATGGCGGACCTGGTGTTCCTGGCCCTGCACGGCTCCTGCGGCGAGGACGGACGCATTCAGGCCACCCTGGACCTGCTGGGCGTACCCTATACCGGCAGCGGCTATCTGGGCAGCGGCATGGCCATGGACAAGTCCGTTACCAAGCGCATCATGGATGCCGCCGGGATTCCCACCGCCCCCTGGCACGACGTGCGCTATACCCGGGAGGATATCCCCCGTCTGGCTCAGGAGCTGCCGGTGCCCTGCGCCGTGAAGATCATCAACGGCGGCAGCTCCATCGGCGTGGAGCTGCCGGATACCCGGGAGGAGCTGGCCCAGACTCTGGAGCGGATGCTGGCCTATGGCGACCACGTTATCGTGGAGCAGAAGATCCGGGGCCGGGAGATCCAGGTGGCCGTTCTGGGCGACGGGTATCTGCCCGCCGTGGAGATCATTCCCAAGGGCGCGTATTTCGACTATTTCTGCAAATACCAGAAGGACGGGGCCCAGGAGCTTTGCCCCGCCCCTATTACCGATGAGCAGTGGCATACTGTGGGAGAGCTGGCTCTGCGCCTGCACCGTGCCCTGGGCCTGGGCGTCTATTCCCGGGCGGACTTCATTCTGGATGAGGAGGGCCGCTTCTGGTGCCTGGAGATCAACACCCTGCCCGGCATGACCCCCACCAGCCTGGTGCCCCAGGAGGCAGCCCAGGTGGGCCTGAGCTACGGCGACCTGTGCCAGCGCATTGTGGACGAATCCCTGGCCCTGCGCAAGGGAGGCCGGGCATGAGGCCCTTGGCGGCGGCGGACGTCTGCCGCGCCGTAAGCGGGACCTTTCTCCAGGCCGGAGGCGACACCGTCACCGGCGTCACCAGCGACAGCCGCCGCATCGCCTCCGGCGACCTGTTCATCCCCCTGGTGGGTGCGCGGTTCGACGGTCATGATTACATGAACGCAGCGCTTTCCGACGGCGCGGCAGGCTGCCTGTGCAGCCGTGTGCCGGAGGCACTGCTGCCCGGCAAGTTCTATATTCAGGTCCAGGACACCACACTGGCTCTGGGTGCGCTGGCCGCCTGGTACCGGGGGCTGTATGACATCCCCGTGGTACAGGTCACCGGCTCCGCCGGAAAAACCACCACCAAGGAGATGCTCGCCTCGGTGCTGTCCCGACACTTCTGCACCCTGAAAACCCGGGCAAATCTCAATAATCACATTGGCACCCCCCAGACGCTGCTGGAGCTGGAGCCCCGACACCAGGCAGCGGTTATCGAAACGGGCCTGGACCACTTCGGCCAGATCCGCTATATGGGCAGCCTGGTGCAGCCCACCATCGCCGTGATCACCAACATAGGCGACGCCCACATCGAGAACCTGGGCGGTACGCGGCAGGGCATTCTCCAGGCCAAGTGCGAGATATTCGACCATCTGCGGCCCGGTGGGCTGGCCGTTCTGTGCGGCGACGACCCCCTGCTCAACGGCCTGACCCTGCCCTTTGAAACACTCCGCTGCGGCAAGGGCGAAAGCTGCAATGTCCGGGTCACGGATATCGTCCGCCGGGGCATCGACGGCCTGGACTGCACCGTCACCACCTCCCGCCGCAGCTACCGGCTGTCCATCCCCTCCCCGGGAGACTACATGATCTACCCCGCCTCCATGGCCGCCGCCATCGGCGAGTATCTGGACCTGTCGGAGCAGGAGATCGTGGAGGGTGTGGCCGGGTATGTATCCACCGGCTCCCGTATGCGGCGCATCCGCCTGCCGGAGGACCGGCTCATCATCGACGACTGCTACAACGCCAATCCCCAGGCCATGGAAGCGGCGCTGGAGATTCTGGCGGACACCGCCTGCCGCCGCCGGGTGGCGGTGCTGGGCGACATGGGGGAGCTGGGCCCCATCAGCCGGGACGCCCACCTGCAGGTGGGCCGCACCACTGCCCGGCTGGGGCTGGATGCGGTGATCGCCATCGGCCCCAAGGCCGCCGCCATCGCCGAGACTGCCGGTCCCCGGGCACAGCATTTCGCCGCCATTGAGGAGGCCCTTCCGGCCCTGCGCCGGGAATTCACCCCCGGCACCGCCGTGCTGGTGAAGGCGTCCCACGCCATGGATTTTGGCAAAATTGTCAGTGAATTGGAAAAAATGTAACGAATCGACCATATGATAGATATCAGCGTAACCGACCTGGTCAAGTCCTTTGACCTGGAAAAGAAAATACTGGACGGTGTGTCCTTCCAGATCGACACCGGTGAGCGGGTGGGCCTGTTGGGCAAAAACGGCGCGGGGAAATCCACGCTGTTCAACATCCTCACCGGGGAGCTGGACTATGACTCCGGCCAGGTGCTCATTGCACCGGGCCGCCGGGTGGGCCTGATCTCCCAAATCCCGGTGTATCCCGCGGGATACACCGTGGAGGACGTTCTACGCTCCGCCTTTCAGCGCACCACCGCCCTGAAGGAGGAGATGGACCGCCTGACCCGGCAGATGGAGCAGGGGGACAGCGATCCCCAGACCCTGCGGCGCTACGGCGAGCTCACCGCCCGGTTCGAGGGCCTGGGCGGCTATGACACCGACACCGCCGTCAACAAGGTCTCCAACGGCCTGTCCATCGACGGCGATATGCGCCAGCGGCTGTTTGACCAGCTGTCCGGCGGGGAGAAAACCCGGGTGAACCTGGGCCGCCTGATCCTGGAGGACACGGACATTCTCCTGCTGGACGAGCCCACCAACCACCTGGACCTGCAGGCCACCGAGTGGCTGGAGGACTATATCCGCTCCTTCCGGGGCACCGTGGTCACCATCTCCCACGACCGCTATTTCCTGGACCGCACCGTCACCCGCATCATTGAAATTCTGGACGGCAAGGCGGAGTTTTACAGCGGGAACTACAGCTTTTATGCCATTGAAAAGGAGCGCCGCTATCAGGAGCGCATGAAGCAGTATCTGAAGGAGCAGGCCAAGATCCAACAGCTGGAGAAGGCGGCGGAGCAGATGCACCTGTGGGCCTTTATGGGCAACGACGCCCTGCACAAGCGGGCCTTTTCCATGGAAAAGCGCATCGAGCGCATGCGCACCGTGTCCAAGCCCACCCGGGCCAAGAAGATGGACGCCCGCTTCGCCAGCCGGGAGTTCCGGGGCGACGAGGTACTGCAATTGAAGGGCGTGTCCAAGTCCTTCGGTGACCGCACCCTGTTTTCCGACGTGTACCTGCGGGTGGAGGGCGGCGAGCGCATTGCCTTTCTGGGAGAAAACGGCGCAGGGAAAACCACCCTGCTGAACATGATCACCGGGGACGAGCCTGTGGACAGCGGCATCATCCGCATGGGTCCCGCCATCCGGGCGGCGTATCTGCCCCAGATCATCCACTTCGACCACCCGGAGCGTTCCCTTTTGGACACGATGTTGTACGAAAAGCGCAATATAACACCCCAAACTGCCCGCAACCGCCTGGCTGCCTACCAATTCCAGGGGGAGGACGTGTTCAAAAGCGTGTCTGTCCTGTCCGGCGGCGAGCTCAGCCGTCTGCGGCTGTGCATGCTCATGGACGAGGAGATCAACTTCCTGATCCTGGACGAGCCCACCAACCACCTGGATATCGCCTCCCGGGAGTGGATCGAGGAGGCGGTGGAGGCCTTCGACGGCACCCTGCTGTTCGTGTCCCATGACCGTTATTTCATCAACCGCTTTGCCACCCGGGTCTGGGAGCTGGCGGATGGTACCATCAACGACTATCCCATGGGCTTTGCCCAGTATCGGACCGCCAAGGCGGAGGAGAAAAAGCCCGCCCCCGCCCCGGTCCAGAAGAAAAAGCAGGACACCCGGCCCCCTCGGGCCGGACGGGAAAAACAGGCCGCCCGCCGCCAGCTGACCATCTGCGAAACCGGCATTTCCAGGTTAGAGGAGCGCTGCCGCCAGCTGGACCGGGAGATGGAGCAATATGCCTGCGATGCAGAAAAGCTCCAGGAGCTGTATCGGGAAAAGCAGGATGTGGAGGCTCAGCTGGAGCAGGAGATGGCCCGCTGGGAGGAGCTGTCTCTGCAATTGGAGGAATAATCAGGAGGACCATTATGCGTGATATTTTGTGTATGTACTACTCTCGCACCGGCGCCACGCGCCAGGCCATGACGGAGATTGCCCAGGCCCTGGACGCAGAGCTGGTGGAGCTTACCGACGGCGTGGACCGCAGCGGCGCACGGGGCTATCTCCGCTCCGGAATGGACGCCATGCGCCGGGCCACCCTGCCGCTGGCCCCCTATGAAACGGAGCGCCCCCTGTCCGAATACCGGCTGGTGATTCTGGGCACCCCCGTGTGGGCGGGCCGCTGTGCCTCCCCGGTCCGGGCGCTGCTGAAGCGCCGGGGGCTGGAGCTGGAACGGGTAGCCTATGTGCTGACCCGGAAAAGCTCCCGGAAGTATGAGGAGATTTATGAGCAGATGGACCAGTACACCGCCCGGCCTCACCTGCTGGAGGTATCCCTGCGGCCGGGAGCCGTGGGGTATGAGTTCTGGCGGGACAAGCTGGTGGGAGAGGTGCGCCGCTATCTGGACGCCCAGTAAGGAGTCCGTATGCTGGAGAAATTACAAGCCATCGCCCGGCGGCTGGACCAGGTGGAGCGCCAGCTGTCCGACCCGGCGATATACGCCGACCGGGAGATGCTCACCCGCCTGAGCCGGGAGCAGAAGGAGCTAACCCCCATTGCAGCCGCCTTCCGGGCCTGGCAGCAGGCGGAAGACGACTGTGCCCAGGCCCAGGAGCTGCTGACGGACCCCGAGATGCGGGAGCTGGCCCAGGAGGAGCTGCGCCGGGCCCGCCAGGAGCGGGACCGCCTGTCGGAGGAGCTCAAGCGCCTGCTGCTGCCCCGGGACCCCAACGACGACCGGAACGTCATCCTGGAGGTCCGGGCCGGCATCGGCGGCGAGGAGGGGGCCCTGTTTGCGGCGGACCTGCTGCGGATGTACGCCCTGTATGCCGAGCGCCGGGGCTGGAACATGGAGCTGGTGTATGAAAACACCACGGAGCTGGGCGGCGTCAAGGAGGCCAGCGCCACCATCGAGGGCCAGGGGGCCTGGTCCCGCCTGAAATTCGAGGCCGGGACCCACCGGGTCCAGCGGGTGCCGGAAACCGAGTCCTCCGGCCGCATCCAGACCTCCGCCGCCACGGTGGCCGTCATGCCCGAGGCAGAGGAGGTGGAATTCACCATCGACCCCAAGGACTTACAGATCGACACCTTCCGCTCCTCCGGTGCCGGCGGCCAGCACGTCAACAAAACGGAATCCGCCATCCGCATCACCCACCTGCCCACCGGCACGGTGGTGGAGTGCCAGGACGAGCGCAGCCAGTATAAAAACAAGGACCGGGCCATGATAATTCTCCGCTCGAAGCTGTACGAGGCCCAGCAGGAGAAGCAGAACGCCGCCATTGCCGCCCAGCGGAAAAGCCAGGTAGGCACCGGCGACCGGTCCGGCAAAATCCGCACCTATAATTTCCCACAGAACCGGGTCACCGATCACCGGCTCACCGGTGATGCGAAAAATTTCAATATTGCCGCCATCATCAACGGCGACCTGGACCCCCTCATTGACGCGCTGACCCTGGCCCACCAGGCCCAGCGGCTTCAGGAGGGGACCGAGAAAGGAGAATGAATCATGGAAGCTCCCATCAAGACCCGCTACGACAAGGCCGGACCCCAGGTGGCCGAGGCCCTGCGCCGCCGCCATTTTGAGGCCCACTATGTGTCCACTGCCCAGGAGGCCCTGGACCTGGCCCTGACCCTGATCCCCAAGGACCGCACCGTATCCTGGGGCGGCACCGTCACCGCCGCACAGATCGGGCTCATGGACCGTCTGCACGAGGGTGACTATCAGCTCATTGACCGGGACACCGGCAAGACTCCCGCCGAAAAGCAGGAGCTGATGCGGCAGGCCCTGACCTGCGGTACCTTTATCATGAGCAGCAACGCCATCTCCGCCGACGGCCAGCTGGTGAACCTGGACGGCAACGCCAACCGGGTGGCGGCCCTGTGCTTCGGGCCGGAGAGTGTCCTGGTCATCGCTGGGATGAACAAGGTCATGGGTGATCTGGACAGTGCCATTGCCCGGGCCCGCCAGGTGGCGGCTCCCGCCAACGCCCAGCGCTTCGACATCAAGACTCCCTGCGCCGTTACCGGAAGCTGCGGCGACTGCACCAGTCCCGACTGCATCTGCTGCCAGATGGTCATCACCCGGGTCTGTCGTCCCGCCGGACGCATCAAGGTCATTCTGGTGGGCCAGGACCTGGGCTTTTAAGGCAAAAGAGGGATTTTCTTGAACACCATTGTTTTTCACCCGGAATCCGACCCCAACGCCGTCCGGGACGCCGCCGCCATCCTGCGCCGGGGAGGGCTTTTGGGCATCCCCACGGAAACGGTATACGGTCTGGGGGCCGACGCCCTGAACGAGGACGCTGTGAGCCGCATTTTCCTGGCCAAGGGCAGGCCTCAGGATAACCCGCTGATTATCCACGTTCCCGACGCCTCCTGGCTGGAGCGATACTGCCGAAGCGTTCCCCCGGCAGCCTATCAATTGGCGGAGCGGTTTTGGCCGGGGCCCCTGACCATGATCCTGCCCCGGCGGGATATCGTTCCCCTGCAAACCACCGGCGGCCTGGAGACCGTGGGCGTCCGCTGCCCAAATCATCCGGTGACCCTGGCCATCATCGAAGCCGCCGGTGTCCCCATTGCCGCCCCCAGCGGCAACACCTCCGGCCGTCCCAGCCCCACCACCGCTCCCCACATGATCGAGGACATGGACGGCAGGATCGACGGCATCGTAGACGGCGGCCCCTGCACCGTGGGGGTGGAATCCACCATCATCGACCTGACGGTGACGCCGCCCCGGCTGCTGCGTCCCGGCGGGCTGCCGCTGGAGTCCCTGCGGCAGGTGCTGGGGGAGGTAGCCGTGGACAAGGCCGTCACCGGTCTGCTGGCCGCCGGGGAGCGTCCCCGGGCTCCCGGCATGAAGTACCGTCATTACGCTCCGCATGCCCCGGTAACGGTAGTCACCGGGGAACCGGAGCGCAGTGCCCGCCGCATCCAGGGGCTGCTGTCGGATACAGCGGGGGTTATCTGCTTCGACGAATACGCCCCTCTTTTCCCGGGGCACATCATCCACAAGCTGGGCCCGGCAGCGGACAAATCCGCCCAGGCCCGGCACGTATTCGACGCCCTGCGCACCTTCGACGGCACGGACGTCACGGAAATTTTCGCTCAGTGCCCCGACGATGGCGGTCTGGGGCTGGCGGTGGCCAACCGCCTGAAAAAGGCGGCGGGCTTCCACCTGGTGGACGCCGACCGTCCCGTTCTCATCGGCCTTACCGGCGGCACCGGCGCAGGAAAAAGCAGCGCCCTGGCGGCCCTGGAGGACCTGGGCGGCACGGTGCTGGACTGCGACGCCGTGTACCACCAGATGCTCCGCACGGACCCCGCCCTGCGGGAGGCTATCACCGCCGCCTTCGGCCCGGTGTTTTGCCCCGACGGCAGCCTGGACCGGCAAAAGCTGGGGACCCTGGTGTTCTCCGACCACGCCGCTCTGGACCGGCTCAACGCCATCGTGTACGAATATCTGCCGCCGGAGCTGCTGCGCCGGGCCCAGGGCCACACCCTGGTGGGCCTGGACGCCATCAGCCTGATGGAAAGCGGACTGGGCCGTCTGTGCGCCTGCACCGTGGCGGTGCTGGCTCCGGCGGAGGACCGGGTCCGCCGCATCATGGCCCGGGACGGCATCAGCGAGGACTATGCCCGCCTGCGGATCTCCGCCCAGCAGCCCGACGCCTTTTACCGGGAGCGCTGCTCCCATATCCTGGAAAACAACTGTGCCACCCCGGCACAGTTCCGGGATCAGGCACGGATTTTCTTCCGGAGCATGCTCCGGGAAATCGAACATCTATAAGGAGGAAACAAAACCATGACAGACGAAATGAAGGCCAAGCGCGAAAAGCTGCTCTCCGGCGTCAAAAACGGCTATGACCTGGTGGACCAGGCTGCCCTGGAAGCCATGGAGGCCTATTGCGAGACCTACAAGCAGTATCTGGACAACGGCAAGACCGAGCGGGAGTGCACCGACTACACCATCCAGCTGGCCCAGGCCCAGGGCTTTGTCCCCTATCAGCGAGGCATGGAGCTCAAGCCCGGCGACAAGGTATATCGCAGCAATCGCGGCAAGAGCGTGATGCTGGTGAAAATCGGCCGCCAGGACCTGTCCCACGGCGCGCAGATCGTGGCCTCTCACATCGACTCTCCCCGTTTGGACTTCAAGCCCCATCCCCTGTATGAGGACAGCGAGCTGGCCTATGGCAAGACCCACTATTACGGCGGCATCCGCAAGTACCAGTGGGTGGCCATCCCCCTGGAGCTGCGGGGCGTGGTGGTCCTGCGGGACGGCACCGTGGTGAAGGTGGTTCTGGGCCAGGGCAACGAGCCCAAGTTCGTGATTACCGACCTGCTGCCCCACCTGGGTGCGGAGCAGGGCAAAAAGCCCCTCAGCGAGGCCATTCCCGGCGAGAATCTGAACATTCTCATGGGCAGCCGCCCCCTGGGCGAGGACGGCGACAGCGACCGCGTGAAGCTGCGGGTGCTGGACCTGCTCCACGAGAAATACGGCATCTGCGAGGACGACTTCACCTCCGCCGAGCTGGAGGTGGTCCCCGCCTTCAACGCCACGGATCTGGGCCTGGACCGCAGCCTCATCGGCGCATACGGACACGACGACCGGGTGTGCGGCTACGCCGCCCTGAAGGGCCTGTTCGACATCGACGTGCCCGAAAAGACTGCCGTGTGCATGCTGGCCGACAAGGAAGAGGTTGGCTCCATGGGCGTCACCGGTATGCAGTCCGCCTTCTTCGACACCTTCATGGAGGACCTGTGCCAGAGCCAGGGCGTCAGCCTGCGGGTATGCTACGAGAGCTCCTTCTGCCTGTCCTCCGACGTTACCGCCGCCTTCGACCCCAAATTTGCCGAGGTGTATGAAAAGCGCAACGATTCCCGGGTGAACTACGGCCTGGGCATCTGCAAGTATACCGGCGCCCGGGGTAAGAGCGGCTCCTCCGATGCCGGGGCCGAGACCGTGGCCTATGTCCGCCGCGTGCTGGACGAGGCCGGCGTGGTGTGGCAGATCGGCGAGATGGGCAAGATCGACGTGGGCGGCGGCGGCACCGTGGCCCAGTATATGGCCAACCGCAACATCGACACCATCGACGCAGGCGTCCCCGTGCTGAGTATGCACTCCCCCTTCGAAACCGTGGGCAAGCTGGACTGCTACATGAACTACCTGGGCTGCAAGGCC
>ENA-ORKT01000003-ORKT01000003.1-human-gut-metagenome-genome-assembly--contig:-NODE-3-length-86731-cov-21.759_pt1 | contig 86731 bp, 109 predicted proteins | sample MGYA00243061_ERZ508811 | MGnify/ENA primary metagenome ERZ508811 (study PRJEB26277, sample SAMN04329794) | human gut metagenome | biome: human-associated habitat | host: Homo sapiens | place: USA... | reverse complement strand
GGTAAATGCACCGGTAAGGGTACCCTAATACATACTGAGGATGGGTTATTACCTATAGAAAAAATCGTTTCTGAAACAGGTAAGATACGATATAAAGGTAAAGTCCTTACTAAAGAAGGTGTATTAGTAAAACCCAATGCAGGAGTTTATAATGAGATTAAGGTAGTAAAGATAACTACTTCTCAGGGTTATACTCTAATCTGTGGATATGAAAATCACAGATTATATACTTATTATGGAGATAATCTACAATGGGTATATGTCAAGGATTTAAAGAAAGGGGATTGTTTACCTATCTCCTTAGAATATACTCATTCTAAAAATACCATAGGTAAAAACCTTAGCTATACTTTGGGAGCTTTATCCGGAGATGGTCATATTCATCAAGTTTCTAAAAATCAAATAAACATATCTATATCAGGTCAAGATATAGAAGTAGCCGAAGTAGTTAAAGCTACTATGGATGAAATCTGTAAAACTCCTGTAGAAATAAAACCCCACAAAAGATTTAAAGGTTTTCATATATCTAAATCCGATACTAATTTTGCTAAACTACTTCAAGAGGAATATCCAGAATTAATTGGTACTGCCCATGAAAAGTACATACCCGATAAGATTCTTCAGGCTTCTTATGATGACTTAAGGAATTATATAGCAGGTTTATTTGATACAGATGGGCATAATTCATCATCTCATGGTAGAAGATCCTTATCTTTTACTACTGTAAATCTTGAAAATGCCCGTAGAGTACAACAAGCTTTATTATCTTTAGGAATAGCTTGTTGTCTTAAACCCAAGAAGACTTCATGTAATGGTAAAGAGAGTATAGCTTATAGAATAACTATTCATAGCGAATTTTATGATGAGTTTCTAGAAATAATACCCATGAGGATTGAAAGAAAATGTATTCCTAGCAATTCTCAACGGAATAACTACAGTAATAAACTACCTTTTAGTAATTTTGCTAAAGAACTTTATGATAAGCTTTCTTGGAAAGAAAAAGGTAAGTTTAGAAAAACCTATGGTAGAGTTATAAGTACACAGGTAAGTCATCATAATAGATTAACTTTAACTGCTTTTAATTGTTTAGTAGAATTCTTAGGCTCTAATAATGATAAAGCTACAGAATTACTAAATATTTCTAGTAATTGTTATTGGGATAAAATAGATAAGATAGAAATCTTAGATAAATACCCATGTTATGATATGGAGATACCTAAGTATCATAATTACCTATCTAATGGATTCATATCTCATAACACACTTATCATGTCGTCTTTATATTTAACCTATAAGAAGCAGTTAAAGACTTTGCTAATAACTAATGACTCAGATTGGTTAAATCAAGCTAGAGAAGAATTTAAGCAATATCTTCCGGGAGAAGATATCACTTTTGTTCAAGGCAAGGTTTTAAACTGGAGTAACTTTACTATAGGTATGGTTCAATCCATCTCAAGGAATATGAGGTTCTATCAAAAGGAATTATCTCAAATAGATATGGTACTTGTGGATGAGGCTGACCAGGGAGGTAGTAAGCAATATCAGAATGTAATCACTAGATTGTTTAATACCCGAATTCGTATAGGATTATCCGGTACCATTTATATGAGTAAACTTGCTAAGGATAAGGTCAAGAACATGAACCTAGAATGTTTCTTTGGTAAAGTGATTGCTGAGTTTAAACTTAAGGATTCCATCAAGAAGGGTTACTCAACTAAAACTATCGTAAAGATGGTACCCGGTAAACCTTGGTATGGTAATTGGGAATCTGATTGTATATCCTATAAGGAGATATATGATGATTCTATTACCGAAAATAATACCGCGTGGACCATGGCTTATAATCGATTACGATGGAATATTAATCAAGGTAGATATCCTGCTCTTGTAGTATGCAAGCATATTGCACATTGTGAAAATCTATATAAGTTCTTTAAAAAGAAACTGGGCGATGCCTATAATATTGCCTACGTGCATGTTAATACTCCCTCTAAGTTAAGACAACAAATAATGAGGGATTTTAGGGAAGGCAAAATAGATATCCTGGTATCAACTACAATCATTGCTCGAGGTAAAAACTTTCCTAAGCTTAGGTATTTACTTAATGCAGCAAGCATGGATAGTCAGGAAAAATCTATTCAGTTTCTTGGTCGTTTGGTAAGAACCGATAAATCGAAAAAGAAAGTATACCTGGATGACCTTCATTATCCTGGCCCTTATTTAGATAGGCATGGTAAGCATAGGAAGCAATATTATCAGAGACAAGAATTGAAAGTAATATTGTTAGATAAGCTATGGAAGAAACATCCTAACCATAGCCTTATTAAGAGTTAACTAGAAGTACTATGAGTATTTACTTTTTCTCCGTAGGAGGAAAAGAAGATTACAATTAATAAGCATATAGGCATTATGAATAATGATAAACTAATATGTATCAGAGATGAGGATGATAATAAACTAACTACTCTATTATCAGATGGTTGGAAGATAATCCAAATCTCTGCATCCGGTATTTATTGCTGGGTACTCTTAAGGAAACCCAATAATACTAAAAAGAAAATCAAAGGCTTTCAGTGATGGAGAAATATATTTTAATTACAGCGGTGGTTATTATGATAATAATACTCGCTTTAGACTTCATACTTTCTAAGGATGGCTATCAATGCCATTCATGTAAGAAACGTTTTCATAAAGAGGATTTAGAAATCAAGGGATGGCATTTAAAAGAATGGGTCTGTCCCCATTGTAAACACCTTAATTATACTTATGATGAAGAAGATTAAAGAATGGTTTAAGTCGTTTAAGTCTCTTGTTGTGGGAGAAGTACATAATCCTAAACATGTATTCAACTGTAGAGATTTGATATGGATATCAAACTTGGAAACTTCTCAAAATACCCCCGAATGTTTTACTCATTTCTTTTGTTTGTACTGGAGTAATGGTATGGTAGTCAAAGTATGTCAAGAGAGCTATGATAGAAATTCATACCAAGAATTATATAAACTCAGGGAACTATTTATAAATAACATCGGTTATTCCTATGTTCCCATAGAAGATAACAGTGAAATATACATTTTATAAAAAAAAAGATATATAATGGCTAAGAAAAAGAAACAACTTCCTGATTTATCAAAACATGATGTACTTACACCAATAGATGTTAGTCAATTGGGTACTAACGGAGATCCATGCTTTGGTATTGGGTATGATTTATCCACTAAAGAATGTAAATTATGCGGAGACTCAGAACTATGTGCGTTCAAGATGTCCCAGAACTTGAACATTACAAGGAAAGAATTAGAACAGAAGAATCAATACAAAGATTTGGATGTATTAGAAGACACGGTTGGTATCAAGAAATACATCCGAGGCTTGATTCGGAAAGGGAAAGACAGAAAAGAAATTATCTCAAAGACAGTTGAGAAATTCGAAGTACCTAAGAAACGTATTAGAGAACTTTATAGAGAATGCAATGGGAAAGGTCAGTAAGTTAAGAATGATATGGGCAATGTTTAAGTTATATCTTAACAACCCAAATTATTATGTACGGCAAGATGATGTTCTTGCTGATTTGTTTATGCAGGGTGAATACGACGTAGAAAGATTCTGTCATTCACTCGGAGTAACTCCTCAACAAGGATTAACCTTTGAACAACTTTTAAAAAAATGTAATATATTATGAACAGATTTAGATTTATCAAAGTACGGGAGGTAATATCTCCCAACAGAGCAAACCCAAATGATGCTGGGTTAGATTTTTATGTACCAACCGATTTATATCCAGAGCATATTCATTCTAAAAATGAATTCGACTCAGAAGGTTATGATTTAGATGTTCCTTTTGGTGAAGCCTTTGTAAGGCATATAGCTTTAAAACCTGGACATCGTATACTTATCCCATCTGGTATTAGGGGATTGCTTGAACCACCTGCCTCTATGTTAATGGCTGCTAATAAGTCCGGTATAGCCACTAAGCAAGGTTTACTCTTTACAGCTGAGATAGTAGATTCTCCATATGTAGGAGAGATACATATCGGAGTATATAATGCTTCTAATAAGGCTCAAGTTATCGAATGTGGCAAGAAGCTTGTACAGTTCATACATGTTCCCATCCACATCACAGAGCCAGAAGAGATTCAACAAGAAGAATTCTATACTGAGTCTCAAATGTGGGGAAGTAGAGGAGATAAGGGATTTGGTTCATCTCAAAACATAAAATAGTGGAAGATAATATATTAGGATTCCCAGGATATCATATTACTCGGGAGGGTAAGCTTTATAATAAGGGACATCCCGTAAAGACTTTCTTCCATAAAGGATACGAACGTACTAAACTTAGAAATAATAAGGTATCTAAGAATGTAAAAATACATAGATTAGTAGCAGAAGCCTATATACCTAATCCGAATAATTTACCAGTAGTAATGCACTTAGATGACAACCCTTTGAATAATCGTTTAGAGAACCTTAAATGGGGTACTCAAAAAGATAATGTATATGATGCCATTAATAAGGGTAGGTTGAAATTAAAAGGTATAAATAATCCTATGTATGGAGTAAGTAGAAGAGGTCTATTTGCTCCTCATACTTCATTAACAGTACGTAGTATTCGAAGATTAGAGAGATTGAAATTAAAAGGTAATACTAACAAGTACATAGCTAAAAGGTTGAAGGTTAGTAATGCTACTGTTGGTAATTATCTTAATGGTAAACATTATAAAAGTTAACATTTTGGACATAAGAAATATAAGTGAACCAGTACCTAAAGTAGAAACTAATGGGGTACTATTAAAGATGTATGAATTGGGGTTAGAACAATTGCAGGGATATAGGCAAATAGAACAGTTACCTGATTACCCATTTGATATCAATAATGCAAAGAACCAGGTAATACTCAAGGACTTTATAGGTAGGGTAATTGAAGAACTTACCGAGGGTTTTGAATCTACCGAAGAAGTATTTGAATTATGTCAGAAGAATGGTTGGAATATCGAGATGTTCAATGAAAATGAATGTCAATTGATATTGAATTCTCTTGCTAATGCAAATGAAGAACAAGCAGATGCTTTAGGCTTTTTCTTTACTCTTCTAGTATATTCAAATATACTTCCTGAAGATATTCTTAGCTATAATAAGGCAAAGAACTTATTTGATGTGATGGCTATGGGTGTTAAAGAGTTAGTGGTAAAATATTCCGACTACCAGAATTTATTGAAATTCGATATTATTTGTGAAGAGGATTTTTTTGATGAAGATGGTAAATGGGAACAAATCATCTCTTACATCCCCGGTTTTCATAAGATGAATGAATTATCACATGAGGCAGAGAAGTTATACTTATGGGAAGTGATATATGAATTGAACAAGGCAAGGAATTTCCTTAAGTCTAGACCTTGGAAACAAACCCAAGTAATGACTAAAGAGATAGACTTCCAGGAATCACTGGTAAAAGCTTTCTACCTATATATGGGATTCCTTGCATTGAATGGGTTCACAGACCAAGGGTTATTCAGTTTATTCTTTAAAAAACAGCGTCTCAATAGATGGAGGCAACAAACTAATTATTAACATGTCAGGATGGAACCATAAATTAGAGGGACTTCAACTTAATCCGGAGGAGTCCCTCCATTCGTTAGAATTTGCTACCTCACAAGAAGCATGGGAAAAACTCAATGAGGGATTCCTAAGATTAGAGCCTGCTTTATTTGCAAAGGGGGCTATTGCCAATAGTGGGGTAGCAGTAGTGTATAATGTATTCATAAAGATACGCAAGGCCTGGGTAGACCCAGAATTTGATTATGGAAGATGTTTCAATTATAAAGAAACTAAGTGGACTAGCTTATTGAATAACTACATAGACTTTAATAAGCTTGACTTGTTGCGTAGTAAACTGAGAGTACTGAGAAATAAGTACAATCAGAATTACAATATAACCTATATGTTTAACAATCATCATGATAACGGAAAGCAATGTCTAATAGCAGCGACTTTTTCAAAACGATTCGGGGAGGACATCCCAGTTATTACAATGGTAGTTCGGGCTTCGGAGATTACCAAGAGGTTAATATTCGATTTCCTATTAATTCAACGAATGTCAGAGTACGTATATGGTCCGGATCAGTCAGTACAAATCAACCTATTCGCGACTCAAATGTACGGAAATGTGGAGACACTTCTAATGTATCATACCCATAAGCCATTGAAGAAGGTACTTAAGGGGGCAGAAGAGAATGCTTGGAATAAGAGGATAAAAGAGATATGGAAGAAATTCCAAAAGGGTACAGAGAAGGAATTCTCTTCATTCAAGGTATTCTTTAGAAGTTTTAAAGTGCTCAGACCAGATTTATATGAAGAAACATATAAATCAATGAAAGCAAAAGAATTACTTCTTGAATACGAAGATATTGAATATCCCGAGAATGTAATTTCTTACTCTCAACGTAAAGCCTATAAAAAGAAACTTTTAAAACAAAAGAACAATGGAAGCTAAGGAATTTTTAAATCAGAAGCGTATAGGATTAGTAAACAAATTCTATTACCAAGTTTTTGAGATTAAAAAGAACGGGGGAGAACCAGATATACCCTTGTTATTAAAAGAGGTAGAGGATTTTGATGATTTTGTATATCGCTACTGGCATATGACCTGGGTTAGTTCTACAATGTCATACAATTAAATATTTATATTATATGAGGATATATTCTAACAGTTTTGAGTTAATGTCCGAAATGGGAAGAGAACTCAACAGTTATGGTCAAACTGTAAAACCAAAGACCTATCAAAATAAAGTCATTGAAGGTAATGAGGATTTTATTACAAAAGAACTCATTTGCCAACAATATTGTTTAACTTCACTTGGAGACCCAGTATGGTTATTCATATTCTCTCATTCAAAGGAATGGGCAGATGCCGAGTTCCAAGAAAGAATATCCCCTAATGATATAAATCCAGGAGAAGCTTGGAAATTAAGAAAAGATTTATGGGAACAATTCCTTGATGATAAGGGTAGGTTCGATTACACATACAATGAGAGAATGGGTGAAGTATTAATAAAAGATTTAGTTCGTCTTTTAAAGAGAGACCCAGATACAAGAAAAGCAATTATACCAATATTTGAGCATGATGATACCTTATACTATGGTGGTAGACAACGTATTCCTTGCTCTATGTATTATGATTTTCTTATTCGTCAGAATAGTAAGGGGGAGAAGGTATTACATATTTGCTATCACCAAAGAAGTTCTGATTTTGTTACTCACTTTGGTAATGATGTATACCTTGCATGGAGACTTATGAAATACGTAGCTAACGAGGTTGGAGTTAAACCCGGTTATCTGTATCATACTATTGATTCCCTCCATGCTTATAAGAAAGATTGGTTAGCATTAGCATCTAATCTGGAAGACTTACAAGAGAAATACTAATAATGAGGGATGTATCTACTATAGGTGGGTATGTCCCTTTTTCTATTTTAAAATATGGAAACACGGTATCATATTATAAAGAACAAGAAAGAGCTTAAGAAACTTATTGCTTGTTGTAAAGCTACGGGTTATGCTTGCTGTGACTATGAAACGAATGCAGAACCTATTTATAATAAGAGTTTTAAACCTACAATTCTCTCTGTATCTTGGATGCCTGGATTTGGTGCTTCTATCCCCTTAGACCATTTCCAAACAAAAGAGTATACTTCACCCGGATGGAACTGGAAGAAGATGCTAAGAAAATTTGGGGAAGAGGTAATCGAGAATTATGAGATAACTAAGGTTGCATGGAACTGGAAATTTGATGATCAGATAAATCAGAAGTATCAGATATTCTACAGAGGTACATGTTTAGATGGGATGCTTGCTAAATATGTTCTCAACGAGGAAAAACCTCATGACTTAAAGTCAATGGTAAGAAGATATTTACCAGAGTATGGTAATTATGAAAAGCAAGATGCCTTTGATAAGATACCATGGGATAAAAAGGAATTGGATCCACTCTGTCATTACGGTTGTCAAGATACGGATTATACTCTTAGGTTAATGATATTTTTTGAAAAGAAGTTGGTTGACTTGGGTATGTATTCGGTATTCCGTAATTTATTTATGTGTAATTCACGAGTACTTACTTCGGTAGAGAAAGAAGGTTTATATCTAGATACTGAGTTCAATAAAAAACTTTTAGAAGAATATAAGCCAAAAATAGATGCTGCTAGAGACGCAATATATGCTTTGCCAAGAGTAAAGAAATTCGAAAAGAAGTATAACCAAGAAAAGATTGATAAGTATATTCAATCTATCGAATCAGAACTTGAAGAGTTAGATTATAATGACCCAAAGGATAAACGGAAGATTGCATCAAGGGAACAGAAAATTTCAAATATCAAAGCAGGTATATTCACAACTAAAAAAGAACAAGAACTAATAAGACCTATTAATTTGGGTAGTCCCGTTGATTTACCTGCATTGATGTATTCAGAAGATGGTTTTCATTTCGATGTAATTAAGGATAATGAATCTGGTAAACCAAGTACTGATGAAGAAACTCTTACTAATCTTAGGCTAACAATTAAAAAGCAAGATTCACCAAAGGCAATATTTCTTGATAAGCTTCTTGAATTACGAGGGTTAGAGAAAATGTATAAGACCTATATTTATGGATGGTGGGAAAAAGTACAAGATGATTCCCGATTACATGGTAGGTATAATATACACGGTACAGATTCTAATAGATTTAGTTCTGCAGACCCAAATATGCAGCAGATACCAAAGACGTCAGTAGACCCAAATATCAAGAAACAATTGATTGCCCCTCCTGGATATTTATATATGGCATTTGACTACTCTCAAGCAGAGTTAAGAATGATGGCACACTTATCAGGTGATGAAACTTATCTTGATGCTTTTGCAAAGGGGGCTGACCCTCACTTGGGTATAGCAGCAGCAAAATATGGGGTATCAATTGAAGAAGCATCTAGGATATATGAAGATGAAAATCATCCAGACCATAAACTATGGAAGACTAGAAGAAAACAAGCTAAGCAAATTGCATTCGGTTTGATTTATGGTATTGGGGAAGCTTTACTTGCAGTAAAACTATCCGACCCAAAAGCTGGTATTATAGTTACTAAAGAAGAAGCCCATAAAGAAATGGCAGAGTTCTTTGAGAAACATCCAAAGATACTTAAGTTCAAAGAGAAGCAAGAGAAATTCCTTCGTAAGCATGGATATTACACTCAGTTATTTGGTACTAAGAGAAGATTACCACAAATATACTCAAATGATAAACAAGAAGTTGCTTATGCCATCCGTTTGGGACTTAATTTCCCATGTCAAGGTGCTGCAGCAAATATGACTAATTTTGGAGCTATCCTTGTTTATTGGTTAATGAGACAAGGTAAATTACCCATGATGAAAGAAGCTTGTACAGTTCATGATGCTGTATATATGTATTCTAAACCTAAGGATATAAATACATGGACAGTATATACAATTTGGAATATACTACGTAACCCAAGTACTAAGAAATACTTTGGTTTCCAAGTTGATGATGTAACTCTATCAATGGATTTTACAATAGGTAGGTCTATGGCAGAAGAATTACCGTTTATGCCAGGCTATGATTATACTAGAATGTTAAAACCAGACTTTTCAGTAGAAGAGTACATGGAAGAATATCATAAGTTTAAAACCCATAAGATTGGTAATTTTAGTGCAGCTTCCCCCGAGGTATTTATGGAACTATATAAAAAGGAAATCCATAAATATCAACGAGAATATGAAGAATCGAGAAAAGGGTAATATACCAGGATTTAGTAATTACTACATATCCCGTACTGGGAAGTTATATTCGAAATTTACTGGTAATTGGAGATTGGTAAAACCTGCTATGAAAGATAATGGTTATTTATCTAACTCTTTAGTAGGGGATGATGGTAAACGGAAGAATTTCTATAGACATAGGTTAGTGGCTTCCACTTATATACCTAACCCAAACCATTATCCTCAAGTATGCCATAAAGATAATGACCCTGAAAATAATAGAGTAAGTAATCTATATTGGGGAACTACTAAGATGAACATGGATCAATGTATAGAAGATAAAAGGTTCTATTTTGTTGGCAAAGAACGAGAACGTAAGGTAAATGTAGAATTATTAATTTCTAGGTACATAGAAGGTATACCAAGAAAGGATATACTAGAAGAATTTGGTATCTCAGTTGGTGTATTGTATAAAATATTACGGTATAATAACATAAAACTAAGAAAATGAAAAAGATTTTGAACGGACCCACGATATGGCGAGCTAAATGCCCAGTATGTGATTGCGAATTTGAATACGATGCTTGTGAAATACGTAGTGAATTTTTAGAATCTCCTACGGATTATGAGATTATACGAGTAGTAGAATGCCCAAGCTGTAAATTTAAGATAAATCATAAAGAAAATCCAAAATCACCTACAGAAGTGAAGAAAGAGGATACTATGTCCACATAAATAAAATAAATTTATGAAACCATGGCAACAAATGAGGAATATCAAAATGCGAGTAAATTAACTGCCCTTACCTATATGATTGCAGGATGTTTGGGTTATTCTATTGAGAATCTGTTTAAATACCTGGATGCTACGAATTTAAAGGTAAGTGGACAAGAAAAGATGTTATTCAATAGAGTAAAGACCCAATTACATCAATTACAGACTAACCTTACTACATTAGAGGATATGGCTTTTAAAGTAATGGCCACTGATGAGGATGGGAAACTTGCTTATGAAGATGCTACTCATATTTATTGGGCAGCTTTCTTAGTATTATTAGATAGAGGGGGAACTGATAACTTATGCGACTTACGATTAAGAGCTTTAGTAGATAAGATTAGTCCCTATAAATCTCTTCTTAGATTGCCTGGTATGAGTTTAGCTTATCAAATGGCTTTTGCTCAAGTATCTAATGCTATAAGTAAAGGCGAATTTAGTAAGGAAGACTTTAAAAACCTATTAGAAGTTTATGAAGACGGAGCTAAAAAAACTAAAGGTTAAATTTGAGGGTAGGACCCTAGAAATCGATATTCAAAAAGAATTGTCTATCAATGAGAATATCATTAATTCTCAGCTACGAGAATCTCCTTCTAGTTATTATATTCTTTGTTCTCTTAGAGATAAGTATATAAAGGAAAGAGATTTACTAGCAAGGGAAAAGGATGAAGCCTATTCCAATGCTTGGGTATATTATAAGGATGCCAATGAAAGGTGGAATAACGAATATGTTTCTCATAAGGCAAATCTTAACAAGAAGTATTCTTCCATTTATGAGAGATACTTAAAAGCTGTAGAAAAAGCAAATAAGTTCATAGCTATATGTAAAGCTTATGAGAGTCGGGAGAATATATTAAGAACTATTAATGCGAATCTAAGAAAGGGTTAACCCATTGAACTATAAATAATTACTAACTTTTAAAAACAGTATTAGAATATGAATTATTCAATGACATTTATCTCACCTCTTGTGGCTGAGAAATTTAATCAAGAATTACCTGGATGCCCTACAGAAAACCGGGTACTTATTTTATCTCCAAAGGAGGTAAACCAAACTAAATCGGGTTTGATTATCCCTGAACAAGTAAAAGAGGGAGTTCCTCGTAAAGGAGTTGTAGTAAAGAGTGGGGAGATTACAGAAGAATATAAAACCTATCGGGAATTGGTGGGCATAGGTAGGATAGTTACCTATGGTTTGTATGCGGGTAAAGAACTTGAATTCGAAACAGATAAATTATCTCCTGCTCTTCAAAAGATCTTAGAGAAAAACGTTCTTACCGTATTGAGTATGAATGAGGTAGTCTATTCAGAACCGAACAATCAAAATTAATCATTATGATAAAAGATAAGAAGAAAAAGAAAGTTTCATCAGAGGGACTTTCTACAAAAGAAAAGATGCTAGCTAGAAAGAAACAGCTAGAATCCAAGGGAAATGGTAGTGGGTTAGTATATCCAAAAGAAGGAACTCTAAGAATGAGAATTAAGTCTCCTGGTGATGACCAAGAATTGGGTATCGAAATTATTCAATTCTACCTGGGAGGCAATTTGGGAGGAGTTATATCTCCGGCTACTTTTGATGAACCTTGCCCATTTATGGAGAAGTATCAAGAATTGAAAAACTCTAAGGATGAAGATGACAAGGAACTTGCCAAGAACCTGGTACCAAGAAGAAGATATGTTATTGGTGGTATAATCTATTCAGATGAAAAGGGTAGTAAGGTAGATTATGAAGGCAAAGATAAGGGAGTTTTAGTTCCTCGCTCAGTATACCAGGATATCATTGACCTATACCTTGATGAAGATGAGGCAGGTGATATGACCGACCCAAAAACTGGTTATGATATTAAGATAATACGTTCAGGGTCTGGTAAACTAGACACCACTTATTCTGCTCGTGCTTGCAAACCAACTAAGTTGGACAAGAAATATCAAGGTACAATTGACCTTGAGGGGATAGTTCGTTCTCAAATCAAATCCTATGATGAGTTGGAAGATTTACTTTCACAGTATCTAAATGAAGACCACGGTGATGATGAGGACGATAATCCAAAGAAGAAAAAGAAAAAGGGAGTTCACAAAGACCATTACATGGAAGACGATGAACCCAAGAAAAAGAAAAGAAAATACAAATCGGATATTTAAGGGTTAGTAATATGGTTTCATTCGAAGGTGGTAATTAGATTCGTTCTGTTATCACCTTCTTTAGTTTAAAGACATTACATTATGGCAAAGAAATCTAAAGTTGGTTTAAAGGTACCAACAGCAAATGAGATGGCAAAGAAATATGGAGGTATGATTAAATTAGCTTCAGAAGTTACTGATATTGATTTATATATACCATCAACATTCTTTGCTTTGAATTATTTATTCGGTAAAGGAATCCCTTATGGTAAATCAATAGAGATAGCTGGAGAGGAATCATCAGGTAAATCATTAGTAGCTTATAACTTCGCTTATGCTACTCAACAATTGGGAGGTCATGTAATATGGGTAGATGCAGAACAATCTTGGATGAACTCATGGGCAGAGATTAATGGGGTAGACCCAGCAAAGGTAACCATTGTTAATGATACACGTATTGAATATATTGCAGACGTAGTAGCAGACTTAGCAATATATTTACGTTCTCAATTAACTCACAATGAACCAATACTCTTAGTAATTGATTCTATTGCAGCTACAGACTGTACGGATAATATAGATGCTAAAATGGTTGAGGGTAAGGCAGAAATGGGAGGAAGAGCAAAGGCTCTTTACAAATATTTCCGTATCAGAAGTGAATTATTCTATAGGCTGGGAGTATCTCAGATTTATATTAACCAATTAAGAACTGCTCTAAATGTTGGATTTGGAAAAGATAATACAACTACAACGGGAGGCGCTGCACTTAAGTTCTACGCTTCAATCCGAGCTGCTTTCTATTCAGGAAGGTCTGTTACAATCAAACAAAATGGAAAAGAAAGGAAAGCTGGTAAGCTTGTCACAATCAGACTTATTAAAAACAAGGTTGCTCCTCCACGCCCTACAATTAGCAAATGCCCAGTATACTTCAACCCTAAATTTCATGAGGTTGGATTTGATAGATGCTATGCTTTAGAGGATGTATTGGTAGATACCAATGTAATAGAAAAAACATCTGGTGGATATAAACTGAAAGGTAAAACTCTTGCAAGAGGGGAAGAGAAATTCCAAAAGCTTTTGGAAGAAGACGATGAACTTCGTAGAAAACTTTTACGGAAAGCCGGAGTAAATACCATAGGTACTACTAAAAAGCAACTGGAGAAGATAGAAACAAATCTATTCCCAGTCGATGGTGTAGAATACGAAAATTATTCAGACTCAGACGAAGAGGAGGAAGACGATGACTAAGAAAGAGGTAGAAGGTATAGAGAAAGTAATTCAAGAATATCTTGAGAAGAATTTGAGATTAGAACCTCGAGTTAGATATCTTGACGAATATAGCCCACCAGAGAATTATTTAGATATTTACCTTGGGGATAAGAAAATACAAGAAGTTTCACTTTACGAATTAGTATTTTAGATGATATGAGTAACAGATATTATGAACTTTTAGAAGAACTCCTACAAACGGTTAGAGAGAATTATCTACTAAGGTGTATCAATTACCATTTAAAACAAAAGCTTAAAAAGTATGAGCAAGAAAACAATATTACTGATTGATGGAGAGAACATTCTCCATCAATCTTTTCACAAGTTCGAAAAACTTAAATCTACGGATGGTAAACCAAGTGGAGCAATATTTGGATTTTTCAAATCCCTACACATGTATCTTACAAGGTTTGAACCTGATGATGTTTATATATCTTTCGATAATGGTCATTCACCAGTAAGGATGGAGTTATTACCCAATTATAAGGAGCATCGGAAAAATATATCTGTAGATTACGAATCATTGCAAAAGCAAAAGGCAATTATAATGAAAATGCTGGGTATGCTAAGAATTAATTATATCTTTGATAAAAAGAAATCCACAGTATATGAGGGGGATGATTTCTTAGCATACCTTGCAATTAAAAAATTCCAATCCGAGAAAATGATACTCGTATCTTCGGATAAGGACTTTAATCAATTGCTTACAAATAACCTAAGGATATATAATCCGAGAAAAGATGAGATGATAAGGATGGATAATTGCAAAGAATTATTCGGTTATCATTCTCATGAAACGGTAGAGTACCTTGCAATGGTTGGAGATACTTCCGATGATATACCAGGGTTCCCGGGTATAGGCCCAGTAAAAGCAAGGAAAATCCTTGATGAGGGTAGAATTGAGAAGTTTATTGCCCAGAGTAAGAACAAAGAATATCTTCAAATATGGAAAAGGAATGAACAGTTAATCGACCTTTTCTGGTTTGTAAGACATAATCCATTGGATAAGTTACCAATTAAGTCAAAGAAGAAGTTTAAGTATGAGAAATTCAAAGAACTTTGTATCGAATACTCTTTAGCATCATTTTTGACAAATGAATTTATAAAACCATTTAAAGCATTACATCATGAGTAAGAGAATTATGTTTGTGGGTCCCTCTGGTATAGGGAAAACTACTTTAGCTAAGTATGTAGCTAAGAGAGAAGATCTACCTTTTATTTCTGGTAGTATGTCAGATTTATTACCTGCTACTGAAGGGGTATCACATAATGAAATATTATCCCTCGGTTCGGAGGCAATGTATAAAGCAGATTTTCAACTTCTGAACAAAAGGAATAGGTTATTCAAGGATAGAGAATACTTTGTAACTGATAGGAGTTATGCAGATTTGGCTGCTTATTTTTGGTATAAGCAATCAAGAACTTTACCAGAATGTGAAATGGAACATTTTTTCTGTCAATGTAAGACTTTAATGGAAGATCAATGTGATGTAGCAATCTTCTTACCATTAAATCTAGATACTTATAAGCATTGGTCAATGGAAGATAATGGTAAGAGAATACTTAACAGATTCTTCCAAGTTCAGATATCATCTCTTATGGGGGAATTGCTTGCAAATTGGGAAATACCCACTATTTGTATATCTGAGCTCGATTTAGGTATGAGAACGGAACAAATCAATTACCATTTAGATAGGATATGGGGAAAGAAGTAATAGCAATAGCCTTTTCAGATTTGCATATTAATCTCTGGGCTAAGTTCAATGAGAATAATCACAGGACCCTGAATAGTTTCAGGGTTTTGTCGATTATACAAAAACAATGTAGGAAGTATAATTGCCCAGCTTTATTCTGTGGGGACTTATTTCATAAGCCCGAGAATATGGACCAAGAACTTGATGAGATATGCTATAAAGAATTTAATAAGTACAATGATTATGACCCTCTATGGGTATACGCTATTTCAGGGAATCATGACATCAAGAAGGTAAGTAAAGCTGGTACACCTCCCTATAGCTGGCTTTATAGAGTAGAAAGGTATGGGATTTATATATTAGATTATGGGTCTGCTATCTTATCTTCTAATCATAAGGATATAAAAGTATATGGTGTACCTTATATTGATAATAATGTCGGTCTAAGTGAATATTTAAAGAATATTGAATTAGATAAAAGTCTTAAGAATATACTTTTACTACACACGGATTATCCAGGAGCAAAGGACACCGATGGTAGGGAAATAGATTCTGTAGAGAATCTTAATGTTAACCTTCTCAATAAGTTCGATTTAGTATTATGTGGACATATTCATAAACCTCAAAGACTTTCGAAAAAGGTCTATATGATTGGGGCAACTAACCATCAAAGAAGAACCGATAGAGATTGCGAATTGGGTTATTGGAAAATATATGAGGACCTATCAATGAAGTTCATCCCTTTAAGGGAATTCCCGAAATTCATTGATGTAGAATCTGAGGAAGATATTAAAGATGATGGCAATTATTATACTGTGATTCCCAAGAAAACTAGTACTCCCGTTAATAACAAACATAAGATTACTAAGCAACTTTCTAAGAAGTCACTAGCAAAGAGGTACTTAAAAGAGAAAGGTATCAATGATAAGGTTAAATCGAACCTATTAATAGAAACACTTAAAAAGGTAGAGTCATGCTAAGTTTTATGAATATGGATGTAGTGGGTTTTTGTTCAATAGAAACCCTGCATCTACAACTAAATCCAACTTGTACCATCCTTATCAAGGCACCAAATGGGAAAGGGAAATCAACTATTCTATCGGCATTAGTATGGGCAATATATGGGAAAAATCTAAAGGGTGTATCTGATGTAAATACCTGGAAGGAAGTAAGACCCAAAGATTACAAGGGGACTATGGTCCAGGTATTCTTCCAAAAAGACACCCATACTTATAAGATTATCCGATGTCAAAAATATGAAGAAGTACTTGAGGATGGTGCAAAGGGCAAAGACCGATTAGTATTCATCAAAGATGGTGATATAATTGACATCAAAGGTAAGGGTAAGATACAAGATGCCATAAACCGAGAGATAGGTTTATCATATACTCTGTTTATGAATTCTATAATGTTTGGTCAGGGCATCAAACGATTAATACAAGAATCTAATTCTGATAAGAAAAAGATATTCGAAGAAGTATTTGATTTAGAATTCTTAAACCTTGCCAAAGGCATTGCATTACAAGATAAAAATAATATAGTGGCCCAGATAAATGAGGTAGAGCATCAATCTCAATTATTAAAGAAAGAATTAGAGGCAAACAAGGAGGCTTACTTCGACTTAAGAGATAGAGAGAAGTCCTTTAAGAAGAAGAACAGAGAAGAAAGGAAATCCTTGAAGCAAGATAGGGAGAAACTAACCAAGTTACTGATACAAAAACAAAAACAGATTAAAGATGAGGTAGATGCTTCTATAAAGATTAAGATTAAAAATCAGAACAAATTAATCTCTGATATCAGGGGTAAATTGAATAATGCTAAGAAGATATCCAATGTATCTCTCAAAGAGGTCATTAAGGAATTAGTAATACAGTTAGAAGGAGGTAACTACAAACGTGCATTACGAGATGCTAAATCAATATATAATGCGTTCTCTGATATTGAAAAATATGAGAAGAAATACTCAAAAGCCCAAGATAGGTTGGAAGAATTAGAGAACGTGGATGAACGATATAAGAAATTGAAATCTGATTGTGATGATATTGCTGATGACCTTGCCTCTATTGACGAAGATTTGGCCAAGCTCAAACAGGAAAAGCTTAAGGTCATGTCTCCCAAGTATAAACAGAAGCTTAAAGAGATTAGGAAAAATTTACGGAAAGTTGATGAGGATTTTCACAATAAAGAATTAGAGTTAGAGAATTATAATTGGTTAATTAATGACCCTCTTGGTAATAATGGGATTAAGGCCTATCTCTTCGATTCATCTCTTGAATTCCTTAATAGAACTCTGGACAAGTATTCAGAGGTACTTGGGTTTAAAATAGAGTTCAATATAGACCTGGGAACTGCAAGAAAAGATTTTGTTACTCTAATAGAAAGGGATGGGATGATTATGGATTATGATGAACTTTCGGGAGGTGAAAAACAATTATGTAATGTAGCAATGGCTTTTGCCATGAATGAATCTCTCACAGCATCTAAGGGTATTAATATTGCATTCCTTGATGAGGTATTCGAATCTTTAAGTTCAGATAATGTAGAAGTAGTTACATCATTGATACGTCACATATTCAAAGAGAAAACTTTATTCTTGATAACCCACTTGGATTCACTTCCTCTCGGTAATACCAAAATCCTGCAAGTGGAAAAGGTTAATGGCCTAAGTAGTTACCAACTACTATAAAGTTATAAATTAATTATAACAAGACAGGATTATGAAAACCTTTAGTAATTTATACTCTGCTATAAAACATGGTAGAAACATAATACTTAGGCCTAAATGGAAACCTAATGTACCAGGTCATAAGTATTATGTTTCTAAAAATGGTAGAGTTTACAGATATCTTGGGGATTTCAAATGGGTAAGGATTTCCGTATATTCGGATGGTAAACCTGATAGTTATTTAAAGTGTAAGATAGATTTAAAATCTTGGTTATTACATCGTCTAGTAGCTACTATTTACCTTCCTAACCCAGATGGTTTACCTGTAGTAATGCACCTTAATAATAACAAAAGAGATTGCAGAGTTAAAAATCTTAAATGGGGCACCGAGTTAGATAATACTTTACAGGCTTGGTTTGATGGTTGTTTACCAACCCCAAATAAGATTATTTATTATAATGATGTACATAACCTTTATAATCAAGGTTTAAGTGTAAGAGAGATAGCTAACATATTACCGATTCATATTTCTTCAGTTCGTAGAATCTTGAAAGGTAAGGGTCTTATTAAGTATAAAGATAAGTTTTGTTATGTCAATAAACAGCAAAAATAAGGGTTCAAGATTCGAAAGAAAGATAGGGGCTTGGTTTACGAAATGGACCGGGTACAAATTTGAAAGAAACAGAGCCGGGAGTGGAGCTTGGCATTCAAACAAGGACTCCACTTCTGATTTAACCTGTACTGATGAAAGGCATGCTCATAGATGTAAGATATCTATTGAATGCAAGAATTATAAAGAGATTAAATTTGAACATCTACTCTTAGGTAATAAGGGATGCGATATATTGAAATTTTGGGAACAAGCTTCTAAGGATGCAAAAAGAGCAAATAAAGTTCCCATACTCTGTATGAGATATAATTCAATGCCCTCAGAAGAATTTTTCTTTGTAGTTGGAAAGGGTCTATCTTCCGTATTCTATAAACCACTATTCGATAAAGCCAATATTATGGTAATCGATGTACCAAAGATAGATGAGATTCTTTATGTATTCATGGCTAGTGATATACTGAAGAATGTAAACTATAAGTTAGTACATAAACAAGCTAAGTTAATTCTTAAAAATCGGTAACTCATGAAGAAGCATACCCCATACTCATATTGTATATTTTACCTTGAAAGGAAGTACTGTGATAAAATTAATAAAGAACTTAAAGAAAAGGGGTATGACCAAATCAAGGCAATTATTCCTATGGTAAACGTATTAAGAAAAACCACAAAGGGTAAGATGATATTTGAAGAAGTACCAGTATTATTCAATTATGGTTTTATGAGAATGCCAACTAAATTAGCATTCTCAAGGCCTTTTCTTAATAAGTTACGTAGGAATATATCTGGTATCAGAACTTGGTTACGTAATACTGAGACAATGCACCCAAGAAAGAAAAAGGTAAGAATTGACAATGCTGAAGACTTTGATGATTTTTCTTTAGTGGCTACTTGTAGTAGAAAAGAAGTAAGGCGATTTAAACGTATTGCTAGAGAGAACAAGAAGTTTTCGGTAGATGATTTAGTCAATGTAAAACCGGGAGATTACTTAGTATTACGAGGTTATCCCTATGAGGGAGTAGATGCTACAGTATTAGAGGTTGACCATCTTTGTAAAAGAGTAAAAGTCCTTATATACCCAGAAATGGGAAGGATGGAAGTATGGTTACCCTTTGACAACGTTATCTATAGTGTATATTTAAACCATGACCCAGATAAGCTTTATGCTAATTCTGGTGAATATGACCCCAATCAGATAACCAATGAAGCAATTGATAGTATAATGAGATATAGAAGAATTTAATGTTATGAACGAAGCTCAACAAAAAGCCTGGAGTTGTTTAATTGATAAAGAACAACAGTCACTATTCCTTCAATTATCCGAAAGTAAATCTTCATGGGAAGCTGGTGAAATTTTAAAGTTATCTCATTACAAGTATCTTGAAATCCGAGAACGGTCAGAAAAATTCTTTAGGCTATTCTCGGATTTTTTTGAGAAACACACTTCTATCTTTCGACCAGATTGTCCCTGTGAGAGAAACTTTCAAGATTATATGGAGGGATGTTTAGAGAAAAGATTAAAGAGAAAAGATGCCAGTATATATACTGGGGACTCTACTCAATTACTCCCAAAAGTAAACTCTAAGAATATAGAGAGGAATATGAGGAGGTTAAAAGAGTCTGACGATGAATGGGATATAGATACTCTAAGATTAATTCTTGAATTTGATAGGTGGAATAATTTTAGAATACTACCCAGGATGCTACAACAGCCTTCTGCATTTAAAAGGAGGTCGAATAAAAAGGATAAGATATACATCAAATATCTCCTTAATAGAATACCCGACTGGATGCACACTAAACTTAAAGAGAGGTTTAGATATAAAGTGAAACCAGGTAAAAAGAAATATTGGGTAGCTCTAATATCTGAGGACTTATATACTGATGGTTATCTACTATTACCTGTGAGGCCACTAGAAGAAGTAGTTAGTGAGTTTAGTAGATTTTATATGTATGTATTTGAAACTAAAGATGATGCTGATACTTTTGGTTTCATGGTATCTAAGTTTATGATTAAAACTGGTACAGTAGAGCTCGGGCAAAAATTTTGGCCAGAGTACAGATGCTGTGTGGAAAGAGCAGTAAACTATAATCAAGTGAACAACATAGAATTCAATATAAAGAAATTAGACATGGCATATAATATCCATACACACAGAAAACCGAAGAAACCTAAATCTACTGCCGTAGAACGGGCAAAAACCTCGGATTTTTATAAAAAGAAATAGAAATAATATATAATTCAAATATTATATTTATATTTGCAAGTGAATTAATGAATACTTAAAATATTAATGATATGGCAAAAAAGAGTAGAAAAGACATGAAAGCTCCATCCAAGGAGAAATCAAATTTCCTTGGTGCTTCTGGGAGAAACATGACTTATAAGGATTTAAAGAGAAAGGCAATAATATTAGGGATGCCTTTCCCTGATGCTTGTTCTGCTGGGGTATTTGACTTATTACATTATATCAATGTATCAGAAGAAAAGCCCGATAAATCGTTAATTGATAAATATGACGATTGGATGGATAAGCAATTGGAAACTATTGGGTATTCAAAAGATGACCCATTAAGGAATTCTCGACTAAGGCTTGGGTTTCTCGGAGAAGAGGGGGAAAATGGGCAAAGGAGAACAAAACGAGTTCCCGGAATAAAGAAACCTCGAGAAAAGAAACCACCAAGAGAGAGGGATGAATTTAATCTTATCAAGGGTACAAAGAAATCTTATGTATTCGAATTAACTGCAAAAGGTTTTGAACTTGATAGAGTTATTCGGAGAATGAAAAAGAAATTCCCCGAAGCAAATGAGAAATCTATCAATCTTTGGTATAGAATGGCAAAGAGGAATATAAATGGTAAAGCTAAAGGAAAGTAACAATGGACCCATACGACCAGATAGATATTATATATGGACTTGGAGACCAGATACTACCAATAAGATTGTTACTGAAAAGAAATTATATAGGAAACATCTAACCGGTATACCATACTTTACTAGACATCAAGTAAAGGTTACCTTAGTTTATCTTTATGGTGTAGATGTTCTTCAGTATATCCATATAATATCTGGGAGGAAACTTATAAAACAAGGCATTAGAGAATTATCCGATATGAATGGTAAACTTCTTAAAAAGGGTAGTACTAAATTCTGGTTTAAGGGTAAATTCGTAAAAGCAAGGAAGTTCATAATGCCCGATGAATATCACATAGATAAACACCGACGAAGAAGATTTATGGTACAAATGCACCGAGTCTTTAAGTCTAAAGGAAAAAAGGAATTCAATGAAAGGTACTCAATCAAACTCTATGGACAACGGCAAGGCATATCTCCCAAGTATACAAGGCAAAAGAGATTACAAATCAATCTTGCTATCCTACAGGATTTACAACAGGCTGAGTCAAGAGGAGAAAAATAAATTCAATCTGTTATTCTTGCAGTATCCTCCATTGGTAAGTTCATTGGCTTTATATTTAAGAAAGAAGATGAACATCCCAATACAAAAGGTACTATTTATCAAAGCACAAAGGGATATGCTCGAAATATTCGATGAGGCATCACTTAAATTTTTAGGGTATTTGCCTAAAGAAAGGTTTATTAAGAAGTCTTTATTATTTCAAGGGTTTGTTCCATTAGAGAGTATTAAACTTAGAAGGTCTTATGCTTATATAATGACAAATAGGATGATAGAAAATAAAATATGGGTCTACCCAATTCGATTATCCGATAACTATAAAACAATGATAAAAGGGAAATACAAATCCTATACCGAAGTATTTGGGAAGGTGGGTATTCCTGGGATAACTAAAATTAAATATAGCAATGAATAATAACGAAGGTTTTAAAATCACGGCACATCAACCAGCAAACCCATTTGCAGGTAAGAAGTTTAAGATAGTCACTTATCAAGGTGACAAGGAACTTGCCTCTCAGGCAATAACAATTGAATCTCAATTAGAATTAAAGACAACTCTAGATGAGATAAAACAATTCAATATTGCTCAGGAGGAATTATTAAAATCTGGGTATACTCAGAAATCCATACTGGTAAAGAAACTTATAACAGAGTGATATAAATAAATTATTAACCAACTTAAACATTATGAAAATGGCTAAGAAGAAAAAAGAAGTGGAACTGAAAGAAGTTTCCAGAACAGAAATCAATGGTGCAATCATCATTAAGTACGAAGACGGCTCAGTAAAGATTATCCCTGCTCCTATCATGCTTTCTGCCGAAGAAGCCGAAGACCTTTTTGGTTCTGAATCCGATGACGAGGAAGAAGAGGAAGAGGAATCGGATGATGACGATGAGGAAGAAGAAGAAGAGGAAGAAGAAGAAGAGGAAGAAGAAGAAGAGGAAGAAGAAGAAGAGGATGATGACGATGAGGAAGAAGAAGAAGAGGAAGAAGAAGAAGAGGAAGAAGAAGAAGAAGAGGAAGAAGAAGAAGAACTGACCGGTGAAGAACTTGCCGAAATGGACTTCGAAGAACTTGAGGATGTCTGCGACGACAAAGACCTTGAAACTGACCCAGACGATTATGATGAAGACGACATCGAAAAACTCCGTAAAGCAATCGCTAAAGAACTCGGTCTCAAATTGCCGGCAAAGAAAGAAGCCAAAGGTAAAGGCAAGAAAGGGAAAAAGTAATCTGGTAACCGTATTCAAGATTTAAAAGAAGGTAGGGAAATTTCCCTACCTTTACTATCAACTATTAATAAACGTAGAAGTTTACTTATAATAACCATTAACTTATAAAACATTAAAAATTATGGCAACAAAGAAATCAGACTCCAAGAAGAAAGGGGATAAAGAAAAAGACCCCGAAAAAGAAGCTAAACGCAAGGCTCGTCAAAAGGAACTTAAGAATCGGCCGGCTGAACAACGTCCTAACAGCAAGCAAATCGATGTTATTGCCATTAACGACAAATCCAAGGTAATGAACTTTGGTTATGCCGTTAAGAACAAGGAAGGCTATCAGGGTGTAGTGGTTACTTCTGTATTGGTTACGGATGGCAAACCGGTATCAACTTCAGTTTCATTCGTTCCGGGAACTCTTACCGTTAAGTCTAAGAAAGGACATGGCGTTATTTGTTCTCCGAAAAACAAAAAGGCTAAGGAAGAAGAAGAGGAAGAAGAAGAGGAAGAATCAAAAGATTAATCTAGGCACATCCTAAAATAGCGATTACATATCGTCTGCAATAGTTTAAATTTCATAGAGTAACAACCACACACTTAGGACGTTGTTCAGCCAAAAGCTCATTACCTGTGAAGGCAATGAGCTTTAATTTTTTATACCCATGGAAGAAGAGAAATTAGCAATTCGAAAGAATATTCGAATACTTGCATTGGATAATCTAATAAATACTTATACTGATGTACTAGAAGATAAAGAATTAAACCTGGGACCAGATGAAAGGGAACTTGCCATCAATATAATAAATGAGGCAAGAGAAATGCTATCAGAAGAAACTCAGGAAGTATCTAACCAAGTAATGCAAAGACCCAAATGGAAAAAGACTTAAGATTATTAGTGGGAAACATTAATCAAACTCTCAGAAAATTAGATTATGTTTCGTACCTTAAAAAGGTAGCTCTTAGTAAGGGTAAGAAAGGCGAATACCAATCCCATAGGTTGAAGAGTAATTATCTGAAAAGAAAACTCATATCTCTTAAAGGAGCCCTGAATAAAAAACTTCATGGGACTTATATTGTTGCCCAATTTAATTTTATAAGGGGGGAACAGAAAGAAACTTTTGAACAAACTTTTACGGACTTATCTCAGAAAGAGGTAGAAGATATACTTCAACTCGAGGCAGTTTTAAAACAATGCAGTTTAGAAATCCTAGAAATTAAAGAAATCCCAACCCAAATTAGGAAGGTATAACTATGGTATTATGTAAATAGGAAATTCAATTATTCACCTAATATAAATGAAAATGGCTAAGAAAACAGAAAAGAAGAGTAAATCGGAATCCAAGACTCCGGAACTCACAAAGGCTAAGGAAGCTTTGGATGCTTACCTTAAAGAGAACAAGTTGGACCCTACTAAGGATTGGACCAAAGACAAGAAACATGGTAAAAAGGTTACCGAACTTGTAAACAAGCTCAATAAGGAAAGAGACAAAGTTGCTGCTGCCTATCCTGAAGCTGACCAAGAGAACAACAAGAAATTGGTAAAACTCAAGGAAAAAGAGAAGAAGGAAAAAGATGAGAAGAAGTCTGCCAAAGAGAAAAAGGAAAAGAAAGGAAATGGTGGTAGAACAGCTACCAAATACGATTATCCTCTCATCGATGGAAGAGAAATGACTTCGGCTGAGAAGAAAAAATACCGTATGGAGCAAAGAAAACTTGCTTCAGGTAAGGCTCCCAAGGAGGAAAAGGAAACTAAGAAAAAGAAGGAAGAAAAGGTAAAAGAGAAACCGGCTTCCGATAAGAAAGATAAGAAGGCCAAAGACAAGAAGAAAAAGAAGGCCGCTAAAGAAGAAGATTAATAAGAGCACTTTTTACTTTTACTTATCATATTTTTGAGTATTCGTTAATAATGGTAGAAGGCCTGGCAATATAAAAATTGTTCAGGCCTTTTATTTTCTAATTAAGTCGAAAATGGAACAAGAAGTATATAAACCAAAACTTAGAATCACTACACTATCAGAGAATGGTACCCCATTATCCGATAGGTTGGTAGATGCCTATACTGAGATGAATTCAGGTCCAAAGGTACAGCATAACGGTCCCATAAGAGTAGAAGTAACTCTTACTAATAAACAAGATATTGATAACTTCAAAGAATACTTAGATAGGTTATCTGGTACATTGCCTGCTAAGGCACCTAATGTTGGTAGAGGAAGACCTGCAGGGTCTACAACTAAGGAGTTGGAATCACCAAGGGAAGATATTCTTGCAGATGTAGAAAAAATGATTGAAGAAGGTAAAAGCCAACAAGATATTATTAAATATCTTAGAGGATTGGGATTTGTATTTATCCTTACTGAGGACTTTCTATTTCACTTTCCTGGATTTGAGTTCAATAAAAAGGATGTGGGAGAAGCAACCGACAATAAGCAATATCCAAATTCATTCTCTTGGATGGCAAGATGTATCAAACGGGCTAAGGACCCAAAAGCAGATAAATTTGACCCAATGGTAATCTTTGGTTTTAGCATTCTTGGGGGACCCTCGAAAAAGATTATCCCATATCTCTATAAGGAAAGGAAGAAACCATTAAGGGCCCAAGTTGGTAAAAACGTAATCTCTTTCTCTCAGGCAGAATTCACTAAACTTCCTACTTTCATGTTAGAAGATGAAAGGGTTAAATTCTCTACAGAACAGAGGCAATTACTCCTTAATCCAGAAAAGAAACCATCTAAATTCTTTATGAGATGGTCAAGGGATGTGTTATTGCCCAATTCGGTATACGAAAAGTTAAAGAATAGAGATGGGCTAATCTTTAAAAATGATTTTGTAAATGAAAAAAGATAATATACCAGGTTTAGAGGGATATTATATAAGTAGGTTGGGTATTTTATGGAGCTGCTAATCCAAACGCTAAATTAACTAAAACCCAAAGAAAGGAAATACTCTATAGAAGTAAAAGAGGTGAATCAATAGAAGAGCTAGCAAATTTATTCGGAGTATCAAAAGTAACGGTTAGAAGGGTATTAAATCCTAACCTAAGATCCTTCAATAGAATCCGCTAACACTTACCTCCGTATTTATTAAAAGAGTATTTTATATAAAATAATTTTAGTATATTTGCATAAAGAAAATTTAATTATGGACAAGGAAACAAAAGACATTGTAAAGCTCATCGCTGGTATTCAAATCGAATCTCTCAACTCTTTGAAGGAGGATATTTCTAATGGGAATAATATTGCCCAAGACCTAATAAAGAAACTTCTTCAAATTGACAATGACGAGATTATAATGGCATTAGATGAACATATCGAATTATATACAGAGATTGAGAATACTCCTCAACTGATAAATATGCTAAGCGAATATCAGATGTTAGTATGCTCACACATATTATTCAGAATGGAAGATGAATGGGTACATAACAATTCCCAGGGAGTACTTGGTACTTGGGCAATTTTCCAGAAAGCCAATCTCAAATTTCACCCAGAATTAACACTTTTAAAAATTTAATACAGACATGGAAAAGAACGAATACTTAGAATCAGTAGAAATGAACACGGGAGTTGAAATGATTCCCTGCGAATCCTCTAACATTGAGGGCTTTGGTTACGACTCAAAGAAACAACAACTTTGGGTTGCTTTTAAAAATAACCGAGTATATCGCTATGATAAGGTACCCTATGAAATCTGCAATGGTTTACACCAATCAGAATCAAAAGGTAAATACTTAAACCATAATATCAAGGATAAGTTTAAAACTACCGGATATGAACTCAGGAACTAAGGTTACAAAAAGTCTTTTAATTGCCATAGGAGCAATGCTACTTTACTTGGGGACTAAATATAATGCCCCTACAGAAGAAGTGAGCATTGCTCCTTCTGAGTTTAATAGGCCCAAGCCATTAGATATAAAACCCAAGATATCTAAGCAATGGTATAAATATAGGGTAGAAATAGAGACGATTCCAGAAAATCAATTATATAAGATTGAGAAATCTGGATACCAGCAATATGAAGTTTCTAGATTGGGTGAATCCTATTCTTATGTAACCTACGAATTTACATCGGATAAGATAATGACTACCGAAGAAGCCTACGAATTCGTAAAGAAATATCCTGAAAAATGTACTCGGGTACCTAATACTAAAACCGAAAACATTTATGATAGATATAACGACGAATACGAAGATTACATCAATGACCCAGAGGACGAAATAAACTATCCTCCAGAGGTCTTTGACTTCCTAACCGATTAACCTTAGCAAATATAAAAATTTATTTGATTTATTTTTGTATTAAAAATATTATTCTTATATTTGCATAGAGAAATCAATTTACTAACAATTTTAATATAGACATTATGAAAAAGAATGAAAACAAGGTTACTAACCTTATCAGCAACAAGGTTGCAGAACAACTTGAAGGCATTAAGAATGCAAAGTCCACAACTTCTAAGGCTTCTAAAGAAAAGGCCAAAAAGACTAAAAAGGAATTGGTAGAAAATGCTCAAGAAGCTGCCAAATCTTTTGCCAATGCTAAATTGGTAGAACTTACCCCAAAGGAAAAGCCTGCCAAATCTAAAAAAGAACAGGTAGTCAAGGAGGTAAAAGAACAACAGAAACCTTCCATCATCGAACAAGTAATTTCCAATCGGGAAGTTAAATATGTATACCCTGCCGATGTAGTTGATACTCTTGCCCGGAAAAAATGGAGACAACAAACTCGCAATGAACTCCACAGATTGGAACTTGCAATGGCTCGTATCAAGGACACCAATTCCAAAGAATTTAAGGCTGCTGCTAAAGCCTATGAGGACTTTAAGAAAAAGGTTCTCAAACCAGAACAAGTTGCATAACCCTTTATTAACAAGTGCCTGGGATAAATAACCTGGGCACTTTAATTCATACAAAATGGATTACACTATCTTCTCTGATAAGGAGATGCTTAAACAGGATAAAGAACTTGTCGAATTACATAAACGTTGTTGTAAGTCTTGGCTAGTTCAGCATTCACTTAAGCATTCTAAGATTAAGAAGTTCTTCATAGTTTATGATTGGTATATCAACCCTCATAACGTAAGGAGCTTCTTTTTTAGGCCTATACACATCTTTATTCAAGCATTGCTTTTAGGTCAACTTGATAATATATCCGATTACATAGATAATAACAAAAATGGAAAACGCAAAAAGAAACGAACCAGAAAAATATAATGTGCTTTACCTCAAAGGTAAGTATCAGTATAAATCCAAATATCCCCAGATTGATGCTAAACACAAAATTGTTTATGCAGGTCCTGTAGAACCAATGGCACCAATCTGGGATAATATTTCGGATATACTTCGGAAGTCAGAAAGAATTTGTACTGAATCTCGTAGAGAATTAAAGAAGTTAGAAGAACGTTCACAGAACCAATTCTACTTCGAGAAGAATGGTATCACTCACATAATTATATACAAATGTTTGGGACAATAGTAAAAGACCTATATATAGGTAAATCGAAACTGATAATAAAATGTAATCAAAGAGAATTACCACAAACCACCTTAGTAATGGATGTATTACAACCTACAGGTTTTACTGGTAATATGCCAGATTATGGTACCTATGGTAATTTACTCACTACTGGTGAATTTGAAATAACCCCTATGATGCCTAAGCATAGGCTTTATGTTACGGGCATACCCAAAGGGGCAATCCTTGATAATTTTCGGATTAGAAGGGTTTATTGGTCCTCATATTATGAGGACGATATAAGGGGATATTTATTTCAGATAACCGATGAACATCCCAAGTTAATAATCACAAAGTAAAGTTATATGGAAGCAATAGATTATGTCAAGTTATTTAAACTCGACCAAGAGAATTATGATTTCAAAAGGGAAGAGTTTATATCCGAATTAGGTAAAGATTTTCTAGATTATTGCCAAACTACTACTATAGGTATAAATCCAAAGCATGGGTATATCTATTACTATCGGTTTAAGGAAATAATAAAGAATTTCGAAACTAAATTCTGGGCAATCTCGAAACTTAAGGTAGGGGAACCCTTTACTCAGAAATTATGGAATGCCTTTTTCGCTACGCAGGTAGTACCTCTGAGGAAAAAATTATTCCCTGAGGTACAAAAATTAATCGAAGAACAAAAGGGGATTATTCAAAATGACCCAAGGCCTAATAACCCTTACCGTAGTAAACAAGACAAAAAACCCTCGAATCCTAAAAAGGTAAAATATGGCAAAGGAAATCCTAGACCTTCATGGCAATAAATTTAAGGTAGGGGATTATAAACTTTGCCTTAAAATCCCAACAACGGGGAAAGGTAATTTGATATTCACCAGGGACTTAATCTCTGGTGAACCTTTTAATTTATCAGTGAATAAGAAAAAGTATAGGGGATATTTCTATAACCTATCTTTGAATTTGTATGTAAGATATGATTTAGAGTATAGAGGTTATGATGAAAGTTCCGATATCCGAAAATCTCATTTGTATGTCAGAAAAAGAAAGTAAGATAGTAAGGTTCCCAAGACCCATGGGAACTACAGCTATGGCATTAGAATATCAAAAGAATCCTGATGATAGTCTTTTGATGAAGATACATAATTACATTATCAATCAATGGCTGATGGGTAATGGTGTATTATGTGGTATTACCTATGATATTAATACCTTCTCATACCGTATGGGCATAGATATTAATTACATACGGGTATTTATGAGAGATAGGCTATTAAGCTCTAGAATATGGGATAAAGAAAAAGCAGAAGATTTACTTCAAGCGTTAATGGGAGAACAACTAGCATGGGCATTAGAAGACCGTATGGAAATAGCCCATCAGGTTAATATCCTAAGAGAATCTCAGGGAGGGAAATACGTACCGTTTATATCTGCCGAGCTGGGAAAGGCCCTTAAATTAAAGCTTGAATCCTCTACATCTCTGCAATCAATAGTACGTAATCTTACTGGAGGAAGTACTACAAATATCTTTGCCCAATTTAATCAACAGAACAACGTAACACAGCAAAATGCAATCACTGTTGAAGAGGCACGTCAAATCGTATGGGAATCACAAAGGGTATTGGATAAACCAGAAGAGGCTAAACTATTGGAGGATAGGTATGACATTAAGTCTCTACCTGAAGTAGTTGCTACTAAACAAGAAGGAGTAGATACAAGTAAAGAGGGTCTTAACCTTAATAAAGCAGAGCTAATGCAAATTACTGATGATTATAAGGGAGCTATGTCTTCATTCTCTAAAGAACATCATGAACTACGTAGAGAAATCGAAATGCGTATAGACCCAGACGAAGAAGACCCAGAGTTATACCAATATGAAGGCTTTGAGGAAGAAGAGAAAGAGGACGGCTCATTTGCATCTCAATTCCTCCGAAATAGTAAGCTCCCATAGTTATATCCGGATATTGCATATTTAAAATAAAAATGATTATATTTGCATATCAATTTTAAAATAGACAAAAATATGAAAACCAACTCAGTAACTTACAAAGAGACTCGGGTTAACAAGGTTAATCAGGGTACATACTTTAAATTAAAACCAACTGATACTGCTCCAGTATGGGTAAGAGACCATTATGATAAATCATCTAAGACTTATGCTTGCCATAAGTATGATGACTCAAATCACGAAAAATTTCTCAAGGGAACAAGGAAAATATACATTGACTTTACATTTTAATCACATGAACTTATTTAGACGAAAGAGATGCTGTAGTGAACTCATTGCTATTAAAAATGGCAACTTAGTATTCAAATTGAGTAATACTCATATCAATGCTGCTTATAATACTTTACAGGCAATAATGAGGAAATCTGGTATATTCGATGAGAATCTATATTTTGACTTGTACCGAGAATATAGAAGACATTATGCTATATACGACGTAGTACCATCGTTGCTAAGGTATAAGCTACCCTTGATATTTTCAGGTAGATATCCTAAAAATCTATTCGATAATCAGTTTACCTTCGAGGAATTGATACCTAATGCTTTGGTATATCATAACTTACCAGAAAATTTCAGATTACCCGAAAGCTTAGAGAAAATCCTTTTAGAAGTCAAGAAAAGGGTATCTGCTTATATAGACCAAGATGTCATATCAGACCAGGGTTATAGGGATTTGGTTCGAATGAATTTCGTAAAACAATGGGATGTATTTAGAAAGGACCCATCTCTTATAGATTGCTATATGGATGCTCAATTGGGCATGCTACATATGTGGGCTAGAGTAGAGAATAAAACTATAGTAAAGAACATAATCGAAAGAACTCAAGATGAACTAGCTCAAGAGTTCTTATCTAAAAATGATACGTATGGAAAATAGAGAAAAATTCGCCTTTAGAAAGGTACACATGAATCAGGATGTAGAAGTAGAGTTTATCAAACTTCTAACGGAGAATCAAGAAAAGTCAGATGAGAGTTTATTAATGGCTTTTAAGGATAAGATTACTTCGGATAAGGTGACTTGCCATGCTGACATGCTATCAAGAACTTCAAGTCTAATAATCTTTCAAACTTCTAAGTTCAGTAGATTGGCTTTAGAATATAGAGATTATGAGATTTGGGTGTTTAGTAAGGCTAAAACCCTAAACTTGAACAAAGAAGCAAACTGTTTATACGAAACATGGACATTAAATAGATTCCGGATATGATTAAAATGACTATGCTAAATGCCGAAACTATTCAAGATGAATGGTTACATGAGGCCTTAACAAAAGGCTTAAAGGAATGCGTAACTGCTCCAATCCTAACTTTGGACCCAACTAAGCCCGAACCAATAAGAAGGGCTGAAATGATAATAGAGAATTTTTCTCGAGAAGAATGCAAATGTATACCTACTTTAGTAGTACCAGGGAATCTAATTCAAATGTTACTACCCAAGGATGAGGTGCTTATCTCAATTATCTTTCAATACCGTGAGAAGAATACATATATTCAAGCTGTAATTCAAAAACTACACTACTATGAGCCAGACAACAAAGCGAATATGCAGGATAGCAGTAACACTGAGGCCTAATAAGGTCTATATAATTACTTTGGATCATTATATAGAGAATCTAGTTCCCCAAAGGTTAACGGGATATCTGATGCCTTTAGTCAGATACTATTGGGGATTTGATAGGGGTACTAAACTCGAATATGAAGAATTCGGTGGATTTACCGAAGAGATAATTCATATTGGGTTTGAGATTTGGGAAGACCTTGGAGATGGAATCCTAGATCTTGATAAGGCTGAATGTTTAACACCCAGTGATGAAGCCCTAAAAGACCTTATCAACCAATTGAGAATCTATTATCAATCTCAAGAGTTATCTCAGAAGATTGGGGAATCTCTTAAAAAGATAATCAAAGAGGAATTAGAAAAGAAAAATCATGATTTGAATCGAGTTGGCTATGCTGCTTTATGCTCTTCTGCCCCATATATCCTTGAGGATGCTTGCAATTATGCCAAGAATACCCTGGTTCTCTAAATTTGAAAGGCAGTCTAATCCACTGCCTTTCATAGCGTGTACACATCCTCAGCCACTTTAAAAATAAAAGGGATATATTTTAGTATTAAAATAAAAATGATTATATTTGCATATCAATTTTAAAATAGACAAAAATATGAAAACCAACTCAGTAACTTACAATCAAGACGAACAACTAACTAAGGTAGTTCGCAATTTCTTAGACAAGAAATTTACATTTGAACTTGACTCAGATGAAAAGGGTCATCTCTTAAATCTCTTAATGAGACTTCTCATTCAACTGGAAGAGGATTACAAACTCAATTGCTTGGATATTAATCAGGTACAAATCTATGATACTACCTATTATTCTTTCATTTTCGAATCAATAATAACTGCCGATACTAATCCCTATAAGGGGCAATTAGCATCTGCTGCAGTTCAATTCATGAATGAATTTACCGATAACGATGGGAGGTTCATATCATTCAATCAACTCGATAGAAACAACTGGATTTTCCAACTTAATTTCTCAATCGCATGACAAAGTATAACGTTAGTCCATTAGTTGCTCGGGAGATAGAATTCTCCACGGGCACTATCTTTGGTGGTAGCTGGTGCCGATACTTTATTTCAATCACTTTACACCAATGCTATATAGAAGCAACATGGAAAACCCGTCCTAAAAATGATTTAGACGGGCACAAAGAAATCTTTAACTCTTTACAGGAGTATCTAGATTGGTTTGCTAATCTTAAGAAAACTTACGGGAGGAGAATATCCCGTAAACAAATGGTATATGCTGCATACGATGAAACAACACGTACCTTTAGTTACAAACCCTACGAGAATTGGGCTACAAGACGTTCTAAGGAGAAATTAAATAAGCCCAAGGAACCAATACTGGCCGATGAATTATACTAATCCCCCAATCAGTTAATATACCTCAGGGAGTTCAGAAACACTAACATCTGGGTGGGCTCCCTTAATTATTGCATATTTAAAATATTATTTCTATATTTGCATAAATAATAAGAGAAAAATAAATATAATTATTAACCGACCTTGAACGGGGTCACAAAACTTATTTCTTATGACAACTATTAACGAAATCTCAAATCACATTATGGGTTACTTTGATGGAACTCTTGATGCTTTTGGTTACACTGCTCAATCAGTTAACGAAATCTCAAATCCGGATGAATCATACATGGGAACTCTCAATCTCCAATTCCGGGAGTATCCTATAGACGATGACGAAAAGGTAGAAACCTACTGCAGAGAATCCGATGCTTTTGAACAATACGTGATAGAATTCATTAATTCTCATTGGGATGAACATCACCCATTAAAAGAACTTAACCCTAATCATCATTACATGTCAAACTCCTATGGAGATACTATCCAGGTACATTTCAATGATGAATCCCTTTTCATTATCATTACCATGACAGGACAATATTAACAAAACCCTCTGGGAGGCACCCAAAACACCTCCCAGAACCTCCCTATTTATAAAAATAAAAGTAATTATAGAAACAAGTTTAGAAATAATTTTGTATATTTGCAATGAGAAATATTTCTCAAATAATTTTAAATATAGATGTTATGAAAGAATTAAAAAATTTAGAGGCCATCCGGGAACTGCTTGCTTCTCATCCCATTTATACTTATGATTACTCAGATGGTCTTCTCATTAACAAGGAAGATACCAATATCCAGGTTTACTCAATCGACTTAGAGGATGAACCTTTTGCTGATTATATCTCAGGATATATCATCACATATGCTTCAGAGGAAGTTCTCTTTGAAAACTTAAGGGAAAACATTATTTCTCACATGGACTTAACAAAGGGTGCCGACGACCAATATTATGATTATTCACCCTCACAGGTAGAGGCTATCTTATTCGGAATCCTTCAATTAACCCCAGAACATCAGGATTATATCATAACCGGACTCAAAAAACATCTCCGGGAATTTATCCAAGACGATGAACAAGATGAGGACATGATATCCCAATATACCAGCATTTATAATGCTATCGAAAAATGGGAATCAGACCACAGGGAAACAGAAATCTTCCAACAACTTGCAGTATCAGAATTATTTAACCAACTAAATAAATAATCACTATGGTAAACTTATATAAATTACTCAACGTACTGGAACAGGGCATGTCTCTGTTCCAACTTAATAAATGGAAAACCGAAGGCATCTGGTATCCAATCACCCAATACAAAAAGGAATCAGATGAAATACAGGTAGTAACTAACCTATTTGTTGCTGACCAGGAACAGTACCATATCCAACTATCTGGGAATTATCCAGAAGAATCTGAAGACTGGAACAAGTTTCTAGAGGAAAACCAATGGAAAATCTATCCCTTACTTGCAAATATAATGCAAGTCTTCTTGCCCACAGGGAACTACCAATTATTCTATACTCAATATCCACAGGGATTCATATCCATAATCGCTAAACCCATAAACAAATAACATTATGATTACCGAAGAACTTAAACATACCTTAGACTCATTACCTTCAGAGGTACTTGAACAAGCCAGGGAACTGGTAAAAACTTGGAAAACTGCCAATGACCGAATAATAAACGAAATCTTTGAACTTTCCGAAGAAGCAAATGATGAACTTCAACAAATTGCTGATGAAGCTAAGGGTAAACTATTTACCCTATTATTTGGCCCACTCTATCATCATTACGTATCTCAATATGTATTAGACCAGGACTATTTTGAAGAAGAGGAACAATTCATTGAGGACCTATTAAAATATTATAACCTATGACACCATACATCAAAAACCAATTAATCAAACTATGCGACCATCCCGAATGGTTTAACGATATGCTAACTATATGGGATAACAATCCCGAAGAATCTCATACGGTTATTCGCAATTATTTATCCCATGTACAACTAAATGGATTACTAGAAAACACCAAAATAGTACATGTATCATTCGATGGAGATGAACCTACACCGGGATTCTATTTCGAAATTCCCAGAGATACCAATCGATATCTTATACTGGGAATCCTCGATGAAGCAGGTGATCCTCATTGCTCCCTATTAATGTTTAACCCTCAACTCAATTAACATCATGAAACCAACAATAACAGTAAACCAATATCCAATCGGATGGGAATGGCTAGACAGAGTACCTCTAGAGGACTTTACTTGGCTTATAGATATATTCTCTACCATGACCGATAACACTGATACTTATGACTTTGCTACCTTCGATAAAGAAGCAACCAATGGAGAACCTCCCTATCCAGTAATCGAAATCAATAGGAAAGGCTTAGCTAACTTCCTAAACGATGACCAAGGCTATGAATCAGGTATATCAATGTACGGTCACTACATAGCATGTAAATGCTTAGACATATCCTCAGAAGAGGAATACATGGATCAATATACCGATATCCGAATCCTAACTAATGAACTAGAGTCATGCTAACAAAAGGGAAATTCCTGGTATCTTTCGAGGTACCAGGATACACTAAAGAATACACAGAGGGATTCACAGAGGAAATGGTAATCTCATACAGAACTGAGGAACTTAACCCATACCTAAGGTACCCCAACCAAGAGATAAACAACAACCACCTCCACTCCGAACACATAAGATTACAGATAAGAGAAATATTACAAATCCCACTAAGCAATATAACCATAATCGATATAATATCACTACCATGAAAAAGAAAGACCTAATATACATACCCCACCAAGATACTTGGACAGAACACTTCCCTAATCCGGGCAGTAACAAAAAGGATTACACTCTATACCTAAGTGATCCCCAAGCCCAGTATAATAAGTTACTCCGTACCCAACAGAAACTAAGAAACAAAAAGAAATGAACATCATCTATCACATAATCCGAATAATCCTATCCGTAGGAACTATCCTAACCCTCATACGCAATGAGAAAATATACCAAGCCCACAAGCATACCCACCCAACAAACAAAATAAGGTATATCATCTCACAGCTAATAATCCTAACCTTATACACCTCATCACTAATCCTGGTATCCTACACATATAGGATTATACTAAAATACTAAAAAATTATGAAATCACTAATCCTACTCATCGTAACGATCGGGCTCCTAATCCTAAATGAAGAAGCCTACCTAACAAAGAAATTCATCTACAGAATGAATTTAATCATAATCCTTTTAGTATATGCCTTCATACAGGTATACCTAATCGAATAAATACCCACAAGGTACCTGGAATAAATACCGGGTACCTCCCACACCACCCAACACAAAAACAAAATCATCCTAACGCTAACTAAGATACAATATCTACCTATCCCCTCTATAACTAATATACCATCTATAACTAATATACCATCTATTAATATAATAATACCTAATACATATATCAAGGTACCTCGCCGGGGGTTTTGGGGATTTAGGCAAACAAGGCTAGGCAAACTTACCCCTACTATACAAAGCCACTCAACTCACTATATAGCCACTATACCATATAGCTCTACTACACACTTTAAAGGCAAACTCAAAAAGGCCTATGTGATGATAATTTTTCGTCCCCTAATGGCCTCTTATTTACCTTATCCGAATTACCTTACCAAGCACTATTATATATATATATAATAATTCAAGGTAAATACGAAACACAGAACTCACCCCAAATTTCCTAAGTATAGGATTTATGCTGACGGTACCATAATCAACAAACGTACTGGGCATACTCTAAGGCGTAAATACGCTTTGAAGATAATGAACGAATCTAATCAAAGAGTCCCAGTAATTACACCCAAATTAATTGCTGAAGCCTTTCGTATACCTAACCATTATAAGTATATTAGATATAAGAATGGTAATCTCAAGGATTGGAGAATAGAGAATTTATATTGGGCAAGCTATACTCATAAGCCAGATAATAAATCCAAGTTAACCCTTAAAATTAAAAAGGTTATCAAGGATGTATCTCAAGGCCAAGTAGTTATAATTAATATTGATAGGGTAATTATAAGGAAGTAGGTAATATGGTCCTAGAGCTTTATTAGTAATTGGCTAAGTATTTATATTAGCATTATTTGTAAAGCTCTAGGACAATTTTGTGATTAGGCAATCTCCATTAATGGCCTCTGGGGATTTTAGAGGGATAAAGGCAATTAACCTTCAAAGCTATTAAGGACCCCACAAGGCAATTGGGGTTATTGCATATATTATATAATATATTTATATTTGCATTGTAATATTAACTAATTAAATATAGACGTATGAAAACAATTAATCAAATTTCAAACCTCATCATTCTTACCTTAGTAAATTACGCTAAGGATTATCCATGGGCATCTTACATTGCCAATTCACTTTCACAATTTGATTTGATATTGCCAGAACTAATGCAATCGAAAGCTAAGGAAATATCTATCTACCTTAACACAGATGATTGCCTTATGGAATTCTCATCCGAAATCCCTGACCCAGAGGAAATTGAACCCGATTTTACCTTCAACATCAAGTATATAACCTTTCAGGTATACTTCGATTAATACCTTAACCCAGGCCTAACTTAGGTACCTGGGTTTTTACTTACGCTAACTTAGTAAGCCCTTATAGGCTATCCTAATCTCTATAGGCTTACCATAGTCCCTATATGGCCTTATTGAATTAGGACCTAATAGGTTTATAGAGGGCAATAATAGGGATATAGCTAATCGGCCTTAATTCTTTATCACCTTAGTCCATTAATGGCCCTATCAATATACAGGTATATAATACACTTCCTAGAGGACAGGCATAGGCCATATAGGAATATCCATATACATATCATATATGCCCACTACAAGGCGTGCGAAGATTCCCCTTGTGAACCCCCAAAATTAAGTGCAAAAATTAAGTCCTTTTTAGGGTGCAATAAATTTTTAATTTTATGAATTTTTCACTAAAATAATTTTGAAAATAAAAATATTCATTTTCTCAAAAATTTTTCTTGAAAATGTTTGTAGATTAAAATAAAGTCCGTATCTTTGCAATGTCAGAAAAACAAAGCGATATTTGAATAAATTTTTAATTAAAACTTTTTAAGAAAATAATTTTCTAAAAATTTTGTAGATTAAAAAATAGTTTTTATATTTGCAATACAGAAATGAAATAAATACTACCTTATTAGAATAGTTAAAAAAGTCTTGAAAGTCTATTTGAAAAGGTAATAAAAATAATTAATAATAAAACTTTCAAGCAATTTAATTATGAAAAAGCAAATTAATAACGTGAATGTAGAAAAAGCAAGTGCAAACGCAAAAGCTAATAGTTTAATTGCTTTAGACGTATTGAAAAGCGTTAAAGAAAAAAACGCTGGACTTTTTAAGACTTCCTTGGGGACAAAAACAGAAATTTATAAAAAAGAACTTTTTGAGGGAGCAAACGAGAAGCAAGTAAAATCATTACGCAAAAAGTTTAGAAACGTAACTTTTAATTTTCTTTCAACGATTGCAAACAATGCAGATAAAAAACTAATTGACGGTTTTATAGACTTTTACAAACAAGTCTACGTATTAAACGATTTTTCTTTTAATTCTATTGCATCAGAAAATACAAAAGAAGAAAAGAAAGCGATATTAATAAAAGGTCTCGAAGTCGTGAAAAAATCAATGAAGTAAAGAAAATCTTAAAAAATAAAAGTTATGATATTAAATATATTTTTATTTGTTGGAATAATTTATTTAGTTATTCAATGCTATAGAGACACAAAAGAAATTTTGAAAGACAATAACGAAACATTTGAAGATTAAAAGAAAGCAAAGGGACAAATAAAAATGTTTGTCCCTTACTTTTTATTTTCAAATGTTAAATTTAGGGAAACCGTAGTCCGTTTTTAGTACCACAACTTTCGAAGCTTTCGCATTAAGGGGTACCTTGAAGGCAAATTACATATTTTAGTACCCCACAAAAATCACTCTTCGTGATAAGGGCATGCCCAGATATCCCACACCACACACATGCCCACAACCACACACAAAAAGCCAGAGAATAAAACATCCCTGGCTCTCATCCACCTTATACCTCTGGTAGATTACAATATCAAAGTTCTTTCTATAAACCAAAAACTTATAAAGAATGGAAGAAAAAACATTATTCAAACTAGCACGTGCAATTACAGATACAGGTACAGATACTGTATCTTCAAAAGGTGATACTGTAACCTACCGTATCACTTCCCTCAAAAAGAAACTGGTAAATGGCAAAGTAGTTTCAACCTCTACACCCTCTTGTACTTTGAGCTCAGCCTACGTAAAATGGGCTACTTGGGAAGGAGTTACCGTTGGAAATGGTTACTTAGATGTAAAAATTAACTATTCAGAAAATACTGGGCCCTCAAGGTCTACTACTCTGACATTTACCCAAAATGGGTCTAATAACAAAATCAATCTCACAGTAACTCAGGAATCCGATATTATCTATCATGGATACATAAAAATGGTTTCAAACACACTGCCTTTAGGTGGTAATAAAGGTAATACTGCTCAAATCCTTGTGATAGCATATTTAAAGGGTAGTGATGGGTCTGAAAAGCCAGAAACTCCCCAGGTGGATAGTGCTCCCAATTGGTGCTCAGTATTCGTTGCCTCAGTGGATACTCTTGAGAACAATTACAGGTTAACCCTGACTGCTTTATCGAGTAATCAAACTGGAGCTAACCGTTCAGGGCATATCTTCTTAACCTGTGGGGATGCTAACCTTAGTATACCAGTAACTCAGGGGTTTTCAACATTCACTCTCTCTGGATTGCCCACAGCTACAGGCTACTTTCTCTTTGGCAAGGGAGCTAGGCCACAGAATACATTATCTCCAGATATGGTGTATCTACAGGGTCTCTCAGCAACTGGTACTGCTACTATGAATATTCCATTCTATGCCAATGACTCAAAACCAGGTTTTGAAGTAGAATGTACTACTGGAGATAGAGTAACTGTATATACTAAATCAGGTGCTACCTGGATATTAGAGGGGTCATTTATAGTACCAAGTGCAGGAGGAACAGTATTAATCTAAAAACATTATGGAAAATAAAGTTCTTAAATTAGGGGGGAGGGGAGATCTACCCAAGATGTATATGCAGAAATAAGAAAGGGAAACTCTGAGAGATGGACAATACAATCTCAAAAGCGTAAGTATGTAAATGACAAATTGTTCGGGGTTATTGAAGTTGGTTATTCTGCTAGCATCAATACCCCGAACTATGTTCTGGAGGAAGACAAGAGTAACAATAAGATTAAGATAATATCCCAATTATAAAAGCAATTACCCAGAATATAAGAGCCAGTGTATATGCAACAGAATACCTATGCCAGGGATACCAGCAAGTAATATAAGAATCTACTTTTAGTATTTCTGGATGTTCTTCCTCGTATTTTTTATCCTCTTCTCTAGAACTGTATTTATGAAATACATAGAAGGGTAAGAATACGAGGAAAATTATTAAAGCAACTGGGAACAAGAGTAGGAGAAGAATCTCCCACCCTTGCATTGATGTCCCAGCATAATTACCATCTCTGTCAAAAAAGTATCTCATAGTAATTTGTATTTTATGTATCTGATTAATAGATAAATCGGAAATAGAGGTAATACTATCCATACCGAGATGAATAAAACGAGAGAGTGTATTTTGTGAGTATAGGGTAAATAATCCAAGCAAGCCCTTACAAAAAATACAGTGAACGGTAAGCATACCAAATAAATTATTGCTAATACAGTAGTCATTGTTCTTTGAGGTATTTGTTAATAATCTTGGTAAGTTTCTTATCAAATTCAATCATCATATTTAAAGCATCCGTATCTTTCATATTATTTATTTCCTTGTCAAGGAATTCTATATTTCTCTTAATCGAGAAATAAGCCTTGTATGCAAGGAATATTCTTTCATTCTCTTCCGTAATAGGAAGAACTTCCCCCTTTTGCCCATCCAATCTTGGATATGTATTATCTGGACCGAGAGTTCTTGCAACTTTTACCCGGTTACTAAGCATTGCAAATCCACCTTTCTTATCAATAGATTCTACTGTTACTTTCTCTGTGATGGGTCTTCCTGATAATACGAAGATAACTTCATCACCTTCTTTGAGCTTTTTGATTTCTTTCTTTTCTTTTTTCATATCTATTTTATTTAGAAATTTTCTTTATGCAAATATACGAAATTATTCTTTGTTTATTGCATTATCTATTTTATTTTTAATAAATTCATAGGCATTACCCCGGTAATCCTCTAGCATTTTGTATTCCTGTGGAGATAGAAATATTCCGTTTACTTTAAAAGCATCTCTTAGATGTTCTGGTATAGTGCCTTGATGAGTGATGTTATTATAACGGATGATGAAAAGTTTCTCTTGGTCTTCATCAATAACTCCAAGAGTGTTGACTGGTTGGAGTTTAGTTTGGTAAATCCCTCCAAAAGCAGAAGGAACCATTAGAATACTTCCCGGTATTCTAGTTATCCAATGGGAATAATCGGGAGTAATTACGGCAATTTTCTTCTCTTTTTCAAGTTCTTTATCATAAGCTAATCGATTAAACCAAAAAGCACATTTAAAACAAACTTGTTTTCTTGCCATAAGTTGGGGAATCTCTCTAGTTTCATCGAATTCCTCTAAATTAATTGGTTTGCCACATATCTGGCATTCATTTTTCTTGCTCATATTGCATTATTTTATAAGTTATATATGATAATAGAACCTCGAAACATCCTAAAAATGGGTTATAAGCAATACTTTTGTTACTAAAATTGAACCATTAAAACTGATAAGTTATGGATAAACTAACAAATGAAATGATTAAAGACCTTGCTATTCGCTTAGGTCTAGAACCTGCTCTATTGAAAGCTGTTCAATTGGTGGAAGCTGCCGGTAGAGACGGGTTTTTAGCTGACGGTAGGCCTCAAATTCTCTTTGAGGGTCACATTATGTACAAAGAAGTACATAAGAAATTCCCAGACAGAGATTTAGCTTACCTTTGTAAGAGATATTCTACGATTTTCTTCCCTAAATGGGATAAATCGAAGTACTTGGGAGGTGTTCATGAGTACAAAAGACTCGAATTAGCCAAAGAAATTGATGAAGAATGTGCTTTAAAGTCCGCAAGTTGGGGAATGTTCCAGATTATGGGCTTCAATCACAATCTTTGTAGCTGTAAAGATGTCTATGAATTCGTTCATAAGATGTCGGAATCTCACGAAAAACAACTGGAATTGATGTACTACTTCATGAATACCTCTGGTTGTTTGAAGAATCTCAAGGAAAAGGACTGGGCAGGCTTTGCAAAGAAGTACAATGGTCCTGGATATGCACAAAATGCTTACGACCAAAAGCTAAGAAACGCTTACGAAAACTTCAAAGATAAGATATGAAAAGATGTCATTTTAACAGCTGGGTAGCAAAGGTATTCCTTTTCCCCAGTTATAAGGCAATTACGTTCCTCTATAACTCATTCTTCAAGGATAAAGAAGAGGATTTGTTACAAGAGGATATTGACCACGAACGTACTCACCAAGTACAACAATTCGAATGTACTGCACTGGGTCTGTTTATAGGTTTATTCCTTTGTGGTATATTCGACCTATCAATTTGGTGGATTGTAATATTGGGTCTGGGATTCTTCTACATTTGGTATGGAATCGAATACCTTATCATCATGTGCTTTGCAGGCTGGAACAAACAGAATGAAAGGTATCATGATGTAAGTTTCGAAGAGGAAGCTCACAATAATGATAAAGACCCATACTACTTGGAAAATCGTAAACCATTTGCATGGCTTAAGTATGTAAAATTGAGAAGTTACAAGAAATGAAGAATCTAAAGGTATTGGGAGTGTGCGCTGGACAGGGTGCACTCCTGTTCCCTTTTAAGAAAAATTTGTTAGGGAATATAGAGATTAGAGGAGTATTCCATACACCGGGCGAAGAACAATGGAAACTCAACTTTGGCGATATACCATTCTATAAGGGTTTCTGTTTACAAGAATTTGATGAGAAAGTAGACATCATAATTTCATCCCCGGATTGCGGAGCATCTTCAGTAATGAGGTTATCAAAAGTAAAAGAATTGGGCAATCCCCAGGATAACCGTAGTCTTAATCTAGTAATTGCTGCAATATTAGAGTATAAACCTAAGATATTTCTTATAGAAAATCTACCAAGACTGCTATCCTTGCTACCTAAGGATTTCTTTGAGGAAACCTTTAAGGACTATAAATTAGTTTTTCACGAAAGGTCAGTTTCTGACTATGGGAACTCTCAGGTATCAAGGAAGAGATTACTCATTATTGGAGTGCATAAAAAGACCGGTAAGAAATACTTGAATGCTTTTGATGAAATATTCCAAGTAAAAACTCCAACAACTACTAGAAATCTACTTAAACCACTCACATTCTCTCAGGAAAATAATACTAACCAGATTCCGTTCATGAGTAAAATTCTGGCAATGTATGACTATCGAAAGCTCCCTGAGAAGAAGAATCTTACAGTAGCAAAGATACATAGACTCTGGGTTAGAGATTTCAAGGATGAAAAGAAGTGGCCTATCAAAACTGCAAAGATGAGTACTCTTCCAGGAGTATATCGATTGGAGTATGATAAACCACCTTTAACTCTAAGACCTGCAGATAGGCAATTTAGACCAGATGGCTACCCCTTGGGAATCGAAGACTTCAAGGCAATTATGGGATTCCCTGATAAATTCAAAGTTTACCTTCACAAAAATAGTAATACCTTCGAAGGTGATTTTAAGGATTACCATTATTGGCTTAACAAGGCAAGGTACACAATTGCCAAAGGTTCCGTCTACGAAATTTCAATTTGGTTCAAAAAATGCCTCAAAAAGGCAAATACCAAAGAACCTTGAGTTTCAGCTTTATATATAAAGTCTTATATATAAGTTTCTGGGGTGCCTTGAAATATATAGATATATAATATACTACGTATATATATCTATATATTTATCTGCGTATATATAGCTATTCATATATCATATCGTAAGTAGTATATTTGGATATTATCTCACTTCGTTCGATAAAGGTAATCGCTTAGCGATTACCGAATAGATAGTATCATTAAAGCGTACGAACTTCCTAAATTTTTAAACCATGAAGAATTTAAAGAATGCCTTGTTTATTGTACTTCTAGGATTTACTATTTACCTTTGCTTCAGGAATTATAAACTTTCTCGAGAAGTTGATTTCCTGGAACTAGCGGTCAATGAAATCCCAGATACAGTATACAAAGACAAACCTTTCAAACCAGAGAAGAAGTATTCTGAAGAAATTGAACCAGGTAAAATCTTAGTTTACGATAATAGTTACGATAATAGGCAGCCAACTCTCTTTCCTGATTCCATGCTAAGGCAGCCAGCTATCAGTAAACAAGATTCCCTGGTTCAAATTGTTTTGAAGAAAGATAAGTTGAACTTAAGTCTGTTCAATAAGGAGACTAACACTTATTCAACTAGACTATTCCCAATCGACTTAGATAAGTACAACTACAACTGGTATGAAGGTCAATTAACTCGAAAGAAAGTTGCAAGGTTATCACTTAGTCCATACGTCTATGGCAAATACAGACCTTTCAATAATCTCTTCGATATGGGAGCTGGTTTTTCAATCAAGACTAAGAGATTTAATTACAAATTCGGAGTCAATACCTTTTACTACCCGAAGATAAAATCTGGTATAGGTACTGACATCGAATTTCAAATAACCTATAACTTTTAGATATGGCAAAGACTATCTCAGAAACTAGAACTACATTAACTCGAGAAGAGCTATCAAACTTATCCCGAGTTTCTAGTGATGTTTTCTTTTTTAGCCTTTTTTGCTATGTGATACATCCAGTAAGAGGAAAGGTAAGATTCGATTTATACCCCTTTCAGAAATCCGTTCTCTACAATTTCATTGCCCAACGATTCAATATCATTCTCAAATTCCGTCAGGCAGGAATTACAGAACTTATTTCAATGTACTGTCTTTGGTTGGCGATGTACCATCCCAACAAAAAGATAAACATTATCTCTATCAAAGACACAACTGCTAAGAAGGTGCTTAAGAAGATTAAGTTCATGTACAAGAATCTTCCATGGTACCTTCAAACTCCCATAATCAATGGTAGAGCTGGAGAATACGGTTCTGCTTCCATGATAGAATTTGATAATGGGTCATTTATTGAATCAATTCCGACATCATCCGAAGCCGGTCGTTCGGAATCCCTTTCTCTTCTGGTAATTGACGAGGCAGCAGTAGTAAGATGGGCTGCTCAAATTTGGGCTGCTGCATTCCCTACTCTTTCCACTGGTGGAGCTGCCATCGTCAATTCCACTCCCTATGGAGTTGGTAATTTCTATCACTCAACTTGGGTAGATGCCATTGCAGGAGGTAATCCTTTTAACCCAATTCGATTATACTGGCAAATGCACCCAGAACGAGATATCAATTGGTATAACCAAATGTCTTCTGCTTTGGGAGCAAAACGAACTGCACAAGAAATTGATGGTGACTTCTTATCATCTGGTAATACAGTCTTCGATTTAGCCGATATTAAAGCTATCGAAGACTGCCTTAGTGATTACCCAGTTATTAAGAAGAGATTTAATGGTCAATACCGACAATTCTGTGAACCCGAATCAGATAAAGAATATTTCATTGGTGCTGACGTTGCAACTGGTAGAGCTTCTGACTACTCTTCATTTACTTGTATGGATAAGCTAGGAGAAGAACAAGTAGTATATAAGGGAAGAATGGCAGTGGGAGCTTATGCTAAGTTACTTGGTGATACTGGGAAGTTGTTTAACTGGGCAGTAATAGCTCCAGAATCCAATGACGTTGGTTTATCAGTAACTTCTAAGCTTCAAGACGAAGGCTACCCTAACCTTTACTACTACCAGAAGATGCTAAAGAAAAAAGGTAAAAGTAGACCTGAAATGGATAAATCCCCTGGTTGGTTAACCACCCAAAAGAATCGTTCAGTGATAATAGAGAACTTGGAAGAGGATATTCGATTAGATCATGTAATCATTAAGGACCCATTCTTTGTACAAGAAGCTTATACTTTCATCTATGATGGTTTAGGTAGACCTGTTGCAATGGGTAAACATAGGGCTAACAATTCAGCTGTAGATGTAGACCTTGAAGGAGATGTATATGCCGATGATGATATCTTTGGAAAAGCAATATGTAATCACATAAGGAAAGGAAAAACTAACGTAATCGTACAACCAAGATGAAAAAGTACTTCAATTTTAGTTGGGGTTGGGGACGTAAGAAGGACCCTCCCAAGAATGGTACATCCTCTAATAAAGAGGGGAAGCCTGCCACATCGATTTCGCCTGGTAGGGTTTCAGTTGACGATGATAGCGATAACTTAATTACATCATTACAAGGGTTGACTAAATTAGTTGAACCCTCTTTTCGTGTTGATGTGATACCTTTAATTCGGGATTTATATAAGGTAAATCCTGATATGGGCATTGCATTGCAAGATATGTTTAAGTTAGCTAACACCAGTCATACAGTAACTTTCCCTAATAATACCGATGAAGAGGCTTCAAAGATGAGAGAACATCTTAAGAAAGCCACCAAGGGATGGACCAGATATACTGCTGGTATAGATGGTTTAGTTAACAAGATGATTGTTCAACTTCTTGTAAGTGGGGCAATATCCGTAGAAGGCGTACCAAATGACAAGCTTGATGGTTTGGCTACTGTATTATTCCTTAAGCCAGAACACATCAAGTTTAAACGTGAATTAAATGGGGTGTATGCTCCTTACCAAAAGAATATAAATTTCTTTGTTAAGCAACAAGATTACATTAAGCTTAACCCAGAAACCTACTTCTATGTTGGTATGTTCAATGATACCGATGAACCTTATGGAGTTCCTCCATTTATGCCTGCATTGGATTCTCTCAAAGGACAAAATGATATGAAGATTAACTTCAAACATATCATGGAGATTTGTGGTATGGTTGGTTTCTTAGAAGCTAAGATGCAGAAATCTCCACAAAGGCCAAATGAGAGTATCAAATCTTATGAATCCAGATTATACCATGAACTCAGTATCCTCAAACGTAATGTTAAAGAGGGTATGAAGGATGGGGTAGTTGCTGGTTACATAGATGACCATGAATTCAAACTAAATTCTACTACTAAGGAGCTCGGTAATATAGAGAAGCCTTGGAATATGAACCAACAATCTGTAGCAAATGGGTTGGGAGTTAATGGCTCTATCATTGGGGTATCATCTACTACTGGTGAAGGTGCAACTGGTATAATGCTGTCTAAGATGATTAGCCAGTTAAAAAATATCCAAATGCTTGTAGCTTATGTATTAGACCGACTTTATTCTCTAGAACTGCGTCTGGCAGGCTTTAATAATAAGGGGATGAAGATTGATTGGGGAACTTCTACAGTTTCTGATGAAGTTAAAATCCAACAAGGTCTTCAGTATAAGATACAGAACCTTGACTTATTGTATAAGGCTGGTATCATTAGTCAAGAGCAATATGCTTGGGCAATGGGTTATGATTCTCCTGATGAGAAAGAACCAAGAGTTTCACTTGAGGACCAATTTGCTAAGGGAAGTAATACAGACCCCCAAGAAGGAACTAAGAAGAAACAAAGGCAAGATGATAAAAACCAATCTGCTCGTAGGTCAAGAGATAAGAATAACCCGGCTCCTTCTCGAGGAGACCAAAATACTAAAGCAAGATGAGTAAATTTACAAAGAAAAACAAAGAGCATCTTGATTCTATGGTGATAGGTCAAGGCCATACCATTATGGCTGGGTATATCCCAGAAGCAGTGGGAGCCAAGGCTTTCTCAGAGAATTATTACAAATGGAAAAATCCTACACCGGATTCCATTGCTCAATTTGGGTTTTGGGGAGGGGATATAGATTATAATACTTACTATCCCAACCTAGACAAATCGGAACTAACTCCTAAGGACGAAGAGTTTATCGAACCAATGTTCAGATTACTTTCAGAAACGATTGTATCTAAGAATTGGAACCCGACAGACTTTGGTCAGAATGGAGTACTAAAGGCTTCTATGAAGATGTTGCTTGGTCAAACAGTAAACTGTGACCATGAAACCAACATCGGTAATGCTATTGGTGCTGTATCACAAGTAATGTGGCAGGAATCCTATAAAGACGGTAGCTTTACTATACCCGCTGGTATCAACGGTATTCTGAAAATCGATGGTAAGGCAAACCCAAGAATTGCTAGAGGCATCCTTATGGAACCTCCTTCAATTCATAGTAATTCAGTTACTGTACAATTTAAGTGGGATAAATCCCATCCCCAAATGGAAGATAACGAATTTTATCAGAAACTGGGTACTTATGACTCTAAGGGAGTTATGGTACGTAGAATTGTTACTGAAATTGTTCGTTACCTTGAGACCTCACTAGTTTCACATGGTGCTGATTCATTTGCCCAGAAAATTGGTTCGGATGGTAAAATCATTAACCCAACCTTTGCCAAAAGAACTTGGGCATCTTATGAAGAATACAGAGATGATAAATCGAAGCAATACTTCTTTACTGATTATAAATCAGATTTAACATCATATCAAGAAAAGAACGATACTCGGGGTTCTTTTAATGATAATGATGCCAATGATAATCATTCAAATAAAGATAACATGAACGAATTACAAAAATTTCTTGAAAGCCTTTTTGGGGATAACATGCTTACCCTGGAAGAAGGTAAAGAGATGAATCAGGAAAATGTAATTGCCTGCATTCAGACTTTGGTATCATCCAGAAACGAATTGCAAACTTCGGTAGATAATTTTACTACAGAGAAAACTTCTCTTACGGAACAGATTACCAACTTGAATGCCGAAGTAGCTAACTTGAAGGAAATGGCAACCGTAGGAAAGAATCACATTGCTTCTCTACGTGAAAATGCCGTAGAAACCTACAAGAAGTTGATGGGTGATAAGGTAGATGAGTCAATCGTTACGATGCTCAATGCCGAGACTACTGGTATTACTACTCTTATTTCCTTGACCAAGGATTACCAAGCTCGCTTGGAAGAGAAGTTCCCTCTCACTTGCTCAAAATGTGGTTCTAAGGACGTCAACCGTGCTTCCTCAATTGCTGAGGATGATACCGAGGGTAAAACTGGAACCCAGGGTACTAATACCCAACGGAATTCAGAATCTCCGAGTACTAAGAATGTAATCGATAACTTGTATCGAAACAAAATCAAATAACTAATATAAATAATCCGCGTTATGGAAAAAACTAAAATCGTAAACGACCCTCAGCAACTTACTCTCTTTGGGGAAAGAACCCCGAGAGCGGTGATTTACAAAAGTGAGTCACACAAATTGCACCAGGCTTTCAATGTTAAAGCTGGAGAGAAAATCGTACAGGGTATGCCAGTGGCTTTGAATGAAGAAGGTTTGATTTACCCTTGCACTGATACAGCTACTCAAGTTTATTTGGGTGTAGCAGTAACGGATAACGTTAACCCTGCTTATCAACCTCAAAGAAATTTCCCGGTAGAGGTAACAGTAGCTATGGAAGGTTACATGATTTGTAACTGGGTATCAAACGAAAATATCGAAGCTGGCTATGTAACTCCCGATGGAGAATTGCTTAACGATAGATTCGTAAAAGCTAACCAAGCAACTTCAACCCAGTTCATTGCCCTTAATCCAGCAGAAGAGGCAAATGAGGTAATTCAAGTACTCATCAAATAAGAGAAAAGAAGTTATGGAAAATAAAATAGATATTACAAAGTTGAAGGCTCAGGATTTTATGAATGAGCTGCCGGAAATGGTAAGAAGCTTGGAAGCTGTTCGTTCCGGTTCACAGGACAAGAAGCCTGTAGAGGTAACTTTTGGAGAATTGGTTACCGGTAAATGGGGTATTTCAGAAGATGAACTTTTTGAAAAGATGGGCATCAATCCAAAAGTGGACACGATGCAGAACATCTTTACAATGCCCCAACAGAATATTCGTTGGATTGTTCCGGAAATCATCCGTGCTGCTATCACATTGGGTATGAGCCAGGCTCCGTTCTATCCAAATATCATTGCATCTGACCAACCAATCAATGGTTTACAAGCAATCATGCCGATGGTTAACATGTCGGATGCTGCCCCTGCAAAGGTTAATGAGGCAGAAACTATCCCATTGGGTGATGTTAGCTTCGGACAGAAATCAGTTAGCCTCTTCAAAATCGGAAAAGGTTTCAAACTTACTGATGAAGTTCGTAACTATGTTTCACTCGATGTCTTGGGAATCTACCTTCGTGATTTTGGTGTTCAGTTGGGTTATGCTCTGGATACTCTGGCTATGGACGTTGCTATCAATGGTAACAACCCTGATGGCTCTGAGTCTGCCCCGGTAATCGGTGTATACGAAACAAATAACGGTATCACTTACAAAGACCTTCTGCATATTTGGGTACGTGCTGCTCGTATGGGACGTAACTTCCAAACTATGATTGGTGGTGAAGACCAGGCAATCGAAATGCTGAACTTGCCGGAATTCAAGGATCGTCACTCTGGTACTACAGAAGCTACCCTGAATGTTAAGTCTCCTGTTCCCAAGAATGCTGACTTCTACATTCACCCGGGTACACCCGACCAACATTTGCTGTTGATTGATACATCTGCTGCCTTGATTAAGCTTACTGCTCGTCAGTTGATGCTCGAATCTGAAAGAATCGTTTCTAACCAGACTCAGGCAATCTATGCAAGCTTGACTACTGGCTTCTCTAAGATGTACCAGGATGCAACTCTGTTGCTGGCTGCAGATAAGAAGTTCTCCGAATTCGGATTCCCAGAATTCATGAACGTAGATCCTTACCTGATGGTTAATCTTGAATAAGAACGTCCGGTTTCATCTATATAAATTCCCAGAGAGGGTGGGTAACTAAAAAGACCCATCCCCCTCTTTAATCAACTTTTATTTTAATCTTAGGAAATATGGCTAAAGATAATAAATACATATTAACTGTGGGACCAAGAGCTTACAGTTTTCATGACCAATCAACTGGTATTACCATTTGTAGAGGAGAAGAAAAAGAACTCACTCGTCGTCAATTCCGTACACCGAAAATTCAGAAGGCTGTTGCTTCGGGTCATCTGATTATCATTGCTGATAAATCGGAAATCGAAAAGTATTCTGAGGCTGACATCGAAAAGTTGGACAAGAGGTTAAATGCCCAGTTTAAAAAGGGCATGACTTTGGAAAAGCTTTCAAAGGGATATTCTCTTGAAGAACTGAAGCTGGTAGCTGGTTTACATGAAATCGTTGCCGAGAAAGATGATACAGTAGAAACACTTCTCCAGGCTTTGCTGGAAGAATTTGAATCTTCTTCTAAAGGTTAATATATGAAAATTACATAAGACAGACTAATATGAAAAATAATCTGGACTTTTTGTACGTTACGTCAGGTCTGGAAGTTTCATTCAGAGTCATATCCAAAGTCCCGGCCAAATCTATTTTTGACTGGGACTTTGGCGATGATAAGGGAGAGGTTTTCAATGGTGGAAGACATGTTTCCTATTCTTATGAAGCTCCCGGTTTCTATACAGTAACCCTACATGTAACTAACTCTAAGGGTTTAGATATCACCGTAGATAAGACTCTGGTAGTTTGTGATTATGGGCATACGGCATTAGCCAATACAATATATAATTTAATTGACCATTATATTCCATCAGAAATCTCCGATGGTATGACACGAGAGGATAAATCCATTTACATCACCAAGTGGCAATATTATATTGGACCTCTAGTAAATCATACAATTCCACCAGATAAATATACTGACGAATTATGGTATGAAGCACTAGAAAACCAATTAATAATGGAATTGGCAGCATGGGATTTTCTTAATGTGAAGATACTTAACTTATTAACGAGTACTTCTGAATATTTAAGTCAATTAACTTCTACCAAAGAACAAACCGGTGATGGTACCTCTAAACCAGAACTTGCCCGAGGTGATAGAATTAAACAAATCACTACTGGGCCTACTGAAGTGCAATATTATGATACCTTGGCAGATGCTACAAGTTCCCTATGGAAAACACTTTCTCAAGCAATGCAACCGGGTGGATTAATAGATGAATTAAGAAAGAACCTTTGTATGTTAGCTTCACGATTGGAAATCTACTTACCGTTTTGTGATGAAGTATTCAGAACTGTAATACCAAGGGTAGTTAACCGAAGAAAACCTGGTATATTAGATGGGCCTAACCCAAGTACACCAGTAAAGGGTGGTAATGACTCAATTTTAACTAAACTATGACAAAAGAACCATGGAGAATGGTAAAGAACCGCTCTTGGAATAGATACAAGAAAATTATCACCGATTTCTTGGATTGGGATGCTGGTAGACAAACCATAACTTGGGCAAAAAATGTTAACCAACTTCTCAGTCATGCCGAAGATAGTATACCCAAGTATTACAATATCCAAATCGAGGCATTATGTTACTACAATGCTTTCAGAAACTGGCCAATTAATAAGGCTACAGTAACTGGAGAATTGGACGATGAAAACTTATCAATACTAATTTCTAAATCTTATATAGAACAGATTGGTTATCTTACCTCTGAGGGATATTGGGATTTTAATTGGGAACAAGATAGGTTCGTAATCAATGGTATAACGTATAAACCATCCGGTGACACTCAAACTGCTCAGGCAAAGGATGAGGCTCTAGTTTTCATGGTTATCCTAAAGAGAGACCGAGATACCAAAATTGAATTTGTAGAATAAAACATTAAGTGTATGGCAAAGATGTTAGTACTGAGGTGGACCCCAATTACTACCTCCAGTGGAATCTGGTTTGATAGTAATCTGGTTATCCTTAATGGTACATCTGGAGTTCATATTGAAATGAAAGGTAATGGCAACGATGTAACGGCATTTCAATCGATGACCGGAAACAAATTTGTCACCTGCTTTCAAGATTACTTCGGTGATATCTGGGATAAAATAATACCTCATCCTGGTATAGGCCAGGTAATGAAATTCCGTGTAAATAAGCTTCCCGATTATGCTTGCATACGGGGGGATATAGAAGACGGTGGAGATGTAGATCCAGAAAATCCGAATATACCAATGAATGCCTTCTGTGGTTCAGAGGGAGAACCATTCAGGGATATAGATTCGGAATTCTTACTGGGTCGTCAACGTTCAGTAATTAATCCTTAAATTTTATAAATATGTATGTAAGTAAATATTACACCTGCGAAGAGATTGACCAGCGGTTGTTACAGGGTTACTATGATGACTTTGTTCGTGCTGGCTTTGGGGGAACTATAAATGAGTTCTGGGCTTTCGTACTTTCTATCAAAAATAAGGTAGATAAGAAGGAAGGATATGACTTATCTAAGAATGACTTCACTGATGAGTTAAAAGCTAAACTTGATGGCATTGAAGAACATGCAAACTACATCACTAAGGTATCTCAGCTTGAAAATGACTTAAAGTATCAAACTGAGGAAGAAGTTAAACAGATGATTAGTGATTTGGTTGATGGTGCAGATGATGCTCTTGATACTCTTAAAGAGTTAGCAGAAGCTTTGGGTAATGATCCAAATTTTGCTACAACTATTACCAATAAGCTAACCGAATTACGTACTGCTTTAACAGAAGAGGTTAATCGAGCTAAAGAGGCAGAAGCCGCTTTGGGTGAAGCAGTAGCAGCAGTTCAGGATAATCTTGAATATGGGCTAGATCAGATTAACAAGAAGATTGATACTGTAAAGTCAGATTTAAAGGCAGAAATTGATCGAGTTGAAAGAAAGGTAGACAAGAATACCGAGGACATCAAAGACCTTAACGATAAAATAAATAATAATAATGATAAACTTGAGAATGAACTCAAGGGACTCATTCAACAGGAAAGAGAAGAACGTATCGCGGCTGATGCTGAGATTAAGGAAAGTGTAAATGAACTTAAGACCCTTCATATCAATGATAAGGCCGCACTCGAAGCTAAAATTGCTGAAGAGACTGCCAACCGTACCAATGCTGATACTGTCTTGGATTCTAAGATTAACGAGGAAATTACTAATCGCCAATCTGATACCCAGGCTCTTCAGAGTAAGATAGATCAGGAAAGAGTAGACCGTCATTCGGAGGACCAAGTTCTTCACGATGGGATTTCTAAAGAGGTAGCCGATCGTACAAATGCCGATAACCTTCTTCAGAGTAACATAGATAAAGAAGCACAAGCTCGTACTTCTGCTGACCAGGTATTACAGAATAATATCGATTCAGAAGCAACTACAAGAGCTGCTCAGGATTTAGTCCTTGATCATAAAATTGAGGATATAAAATTACAGGGCCAAGCAGATAAAGCCCAATTACTCGAGGCAATTGCTGCCGAGGCTATGGCTCGTGAAAATGCCGATATCGATCTCGATAATCAAAAGGTGGATAAACGAGAGGGTTATTCATTAACTAAGAATGACTTTACAGATATACTCAAAGCTAAGTTGGACGGTATTGAAGAACATGCCAACTATATTACCCATTTATCTCAGCTTATCAACGATTCAGGTTTCCAAACTGAGGACGAAGTAAAAGCAGCTATTCAAGAAATTGTAGGTGCTGCCCCTGAAGTACTTGATACTCTTAAGGAAATTGCCGATGCTTTGGGTAATGATCCAAATTTTGCTACAACTATTACCAAGAAATTGGCGGCTATTACTGAACAGGTTAATCAGGAAATAGAAGACCGTATTGCTGGTGATGAAGCAAATAGTGCTGAAGTAGCTACAGAAACCCAAGCCCGTAAAGATGCAGACATTGCTCTTGAGGCTAAGTTAAAAGAATATATAGACAATAAGTCTGCAACTGGCGATGCTGCAATTGGAGTTGTAAGGGATAATCTTAACAAGGAAATCCAGGATAGAAAGGATGCCGATGCCGCTATTCAAGCTTCTTTAGATAAAGAGATTGCTGATAGAAAGACTGCAGATGAGGCTTATAATGTTAGTTTGACTAACGTTAATAGACGTATATCTGAGTTGGCTTTAAGTATTCAAGATTCTATCAATACCTTACGTAATGAGCTTACTGAGCAAGTAAATGCTAATACAACGGCTATTGCTACGAATACTCACAATATCGAAAGAAATTCTGAGTCAATCACAAACTTAACTAAAACCGTAAGTGATAACTACAAGGAAGTTAAGGATATGATTAACGAAGAAATCGTTGACCGTACCAATGCCGATACTGCCTTAAGTTCTAGGGTTGATAATCTTAATATAGACCTTAATACTGAGAGAGTAGAAAGGATTGCTGCCGACCAAGTTCTTCAAGTAAATCTTGACAAAGAGATAGCAGATCGTACTGCTGCAGATAATGCTTTAAGTACGGAGTTTACTGCTAAATTGGATAATACTAAACAGGCTTTAGAATCCGAGGTAGATAAACTTAACCTCAAGTTAGATCAAGAGAAGGAAGATAGAATTGCAGGTGATAATGCTTTAGGAACTCGTATTGATTCTCTAGAGGTAGGTAATACCGATGCTATGAATGAACTAAAAGCAAAGGTAAATGCTAATACCACTGCTATTAATGCCGAGAAAGACCGAGCTATTGCAAAAGAGACCACTCTGGAGGCAAAGATAGATACCAATCTTCAGAATCACAGGGATGATATGGCCGGTATCACTCGAGATATGCTTACCGAGAAAAATGAACGTTTGGCTGGAGACACCCTACTTCAAACCAATATTGATAAAGAAGCAACTGATAGAGCTAATCAAGATATACTTATCAGTAATGCTCTTGCTCAAGAGAAGGCAGATAGGATTGCTGCCGACCAAGCACTGGATAATAAGAAGGTAGATAAAGTAGATGGTAAAGTACTTTCTTCTAATGACTTCACGGATTTGCTATATGCTAAACTTGATGGCATTGAAGAACATGCAAACTACATCACTAAGGTATCGGAGTTATTAAACGATTCTGACTTTCAGAATGCAGAACAAGTAGAGGCTGCAATCCAAAACATTATTGGTTCAGCTCCTGAAGTATTGGACACTTTGGCAGAGATTGCTAAGGCTCTCGGTGATGATCCCAACTTTGCAGCAACTATGACTACTAAGCTTACAGAGTTGGAGAATAAGCTTGAAGCCGAAAAGAACTTACGAGAACAGGGAGATAATACTTTACAACAATCATTCACTAACCTGAGTAATACTCTTACTACTACGGTAAATGAGCTGAGAACTTTTGTAAGTGAAACTCGTACAGAGTTGTTAACTTCCCTGAATGCTACTAATGCTCTGGTAACTCAGAATACTACTAATATCCAACGTAACCTGGAATTAATCCAGGGTATTCAGGGTAATATCAATGGTAATTATACAGCCATTACGGATCTGTTAAATAACGAAATTGCTGCTCGTAAAGCTGAAGATATTCGGTTGGAAGCAAAGATTGATCAGAATACTTCTGACCTTAATACCGAGAGTGAAGAGAGAAAGGCTGCTGATAAAGTTCTTCAAGATAATATCGATGCAGAAGAAGCTGCTCGTATTGCGGCAGACACCGCTCTTGGTAAACGTATCGATAAAGAAATCCAAGATAGAATAGATGCAGATACATCTTTGGATAACAAATTTACCAATATTACCAATGATCACGAAGAAAGGTTGGTAGCCGAGGAAGCAACTTCTGATGCTTTACCTAATACCATGGTTACTGGTGTAAGTGAAATAAGTAGAGATGACTCTAAACTTACTTTCAAGGTAAATACTTCTACTAAGGACGTTTCTAACAACCAATACGGAGAATCCAATGAGGCCATTAAAGAACTTCTCCCGGTAACACAATCTCTTGCAGGAGTCATGTCTGCAGCAGATAAGATTAAGTTGGATGGGTTGGATGAAAATGCCCTTACCGATATATCGGCTGATTCCGATGCAAGTAAAGTAACCGTAACCGTAACTAAGGATAATGGTCTGAATGCTGATACTACAGAAACCTTTGATTTGCCTCAGGCATCAGATACTAAAGCCGGTACGATGACTGCTAAGGATAAGGTAGAGTTAGATAGAATTACTACTGTTAACTTTGCTCTTGGGGATGTAACCCCAAATGAGACTTCAGTAGGCATTGCTGCTACTAAAACTGTAATTGAGGATGGTACTGTAGAACAGAATCCAATTACTTTACCTGCTTCTACTGCAGAAAAAGCTGGTGTACAAACCGCTGCAGATAAGAAATTGTTTGATTCTCTTCCCCCAAATATCATTCGAGGTTTTAGTACAAGAGTTCAACAACCTAACATGGTAGATATTTATTTGGCCTTATCTACTATAAATCCTGATACTGGAGTATATGAAGATAGTCCCATTGAAAATACTATACGTCATCTAGATATACCTCCTGCGACTAATAAAGCGGCAGGTGTACAAACTGCAGCCGATAAGAAGTTATTTGATTCTCTCCCAGAATCCTTTGTACTTGCTTCTGGGGGCAATCTAGAAATTTCAGATTCTGAGGTCACCATTACTCATGCTGGAGCTAAACTAGACTCAGAATCTGGTGTCTATGTTAAGGGTAGTAGATATGTAATGGGTACTATCCCAGCAGCAACTAAGACTACTGCAGGTGTAATGACTGCCCAAGATAAGACTAATCTTGATGAGACTTTGCCCAATGCTATTGCTAAGGAAATTGAGGATAGACAAGAGGCAATCGATACAGCTATCAAGAATCTGGGAAATTCTCAGACTGCTGCTTTAGAAAAAGAGATTCAAGATAGAAAAGATGCTGATACTGCCCTTGATACTAAACTGCAGAATAACATTGATACTCTAGAAGCCAAGCATGATGCCTTTGTAGCAACTAAGGGACAAGCTGATGGGTTTGCTCCATTGGATGGTAATGGATTGGTACCAGCTAACCATTTGCCTTCATATGTAGACGATGTAATCGAGGTATACGCTACTTATGAAGTAAGCTCTACTGGAGGTCTTACTAATGTTCAGTTGTATACTGATGCTACTCACCAAACTCCGGTAACTGGAGAATCTGGTAAGATATACATTAATGTTGCTAATGGGGAACCTCCTTATCAATTCCGTTGGTCAGGTACTAAATTCGTAGATAGTAACACTTCTTCCCTTATTATTGGAGAAATTGCAGGTACTGCTTTCGAGGGTAGTAGAGGTAAACATCTTGAGGATGTGGTATCTAGTATGCCTAGAAATCTAATCAGTAATATTTCAATAGTTAACAGAAACAAGAGGAATATAATTATTCAGTGTAATTATTCTTCTTTAGATGACCAGGGTCATTACATAGATCAGCCTGAGGGGATGCTTATTCCACTAACCAATGCCACTACTCAAGAAGCCGGTTTGATGGAGGCAGAAAGTGTAATAAAACTTAATCAAACCCTACCGAAAGCCATAGAGGATGAACAAGAGGCTCGTATTGCAAAAGATAATGAGCATGATAAACTAATCAATAGTTTACCTCAGGAGATAATGACGGTAATAAACGGTGTTACCCAAAATACGAATAATCTCGGATTAAAGTATTTTAGATGGGTAAAGAATACCGAAGAGGGCTCATATAGTAGAGGTACAGATGTGAATGTCACCATACCAGCAGCAACTAAGACTACTGCAGGAGTCATGTCTGCAGCAGATAAGACTAACTTGGATAATACGGTACAGGGGTTGGCAAATGAGATTACCAATAGAACTAATGCTATCAATGCTCTTCGTACAGAATTGAAAACTTACGTTGACGATTTGATTGCCGATACTGGTTCAGATGTAACTGCATTAGAAACTAAGGTAAATAATCACATTGCCAATAAATCTAATCCTCATGCAGTTACTAAAACTCAGGTTGGATTGGGTAATGTTAATAATACTTCCGATGCTGATAAGCCCGTATCTACTGCTCAAGCTACTGCTATTGCTGATGCTAAGGCTGCAGGTACTGCTGCTCAGACTTCTATCAATAGCCATGCTGGTAGAAGAGATAATCCTCACGTAGTAACCAGAGCTCAATTGAGTTTGGCAACTACCGACCAGGTAGTATTTGCTAAGACCACGGCTCCTTCTGGTTTCTTCAAAGAATCTTCAGATGTTCGACTCAAATCTAACATTAAGGATTTGAATCATACTCTGGAACAGATTTGCCAGATACCAACCAAGTCATTCGAAATGCTTGGTAAAGAGGACGAGGGAACTATTGCTCAGAATCTTGAGGGATTGGGATTTGGTAAATATGTAGAGGAAGTTCCAGTAGAGAAATCTACAGTACCTAATCCAGAGGAATTCGAAACTTTGGAAATCAATGGGGAAGAATATGTACTCGTAAAACAAGTTAAATATCACAAGATGTCAACTTTGGCAATCGAGGGTGTTAAACTTCTCTACGATGAGATTAAGGCTTTGAAGGCTGAGATTCAAGAACTTAAAAATAAATAATCATGGGAGAGATAGCAACCTGGAGTGCTGTCAAAACTAAAGTAGGCCTTGGTAAGACAGGAAATGACTGCCCTACCAAGGCTGAATTGTTAGCACTCTCCTCGACAGGAACAGGGGAGAATTATGTGGGGTTGGAACTATCCAATGCCAGTTCCTATGGAAACAACGAATGTGTAAAGTTGGAAGATATACACAAGGTAACCTATAAGTATACTTTTGTTGCTCAAAATACTACCCTTAACTTTCCAGCATTAGGTGGGAGACCTACCCCAATTTATGTAAGCTTAACCTCTACTCGGCAGAAGTACTTGGATGGAGTTACTTCTGGTTCTTCAGAGGGTATATCCTATGAGGTCTCCACCACTGTACCAGATTGGTTAAACGGTAGTATGGATAATTGGGTAGCTACAGAAAATACTGCATTAAGTCAACGTTCGGTCAATTTAGTTTTTACACAAAATATAACAGGTAAGACAGTAACTGTTGCTTTTGTCCAAGCTGCCGCATCCCAATCTTGGAGTTATGGATTTAGTGTAAACCCCACTTCTATGTCTTTTGGGGCAACTGGAGGTACTAAAACTTTTACGGTAACCTCATACAAGCAAGAATTAAGGAATGGTCATAACTATGGTAACCAAATTTCTTTAACTTATACTAGAGCTAATGGAGGAAGTATATCCGGTACCGGTACTTCAGTAACTATGGGTAATAATACTTCTACCAGTACTCGTAGTGGTACCGTAACTTTAACCCAAGCAGAAACCAATAAGAAAGTAACCATATCTTGTTCTCAATCTGCAGGTTATAAGACTTATAGTGAAATTACTGCAAGTGGTGGAGCTGTAATCGATATACCTGCAAGTGGAGGTACAAGAAGGTCATTCTCTACTATGCCCTCATATTCTCAAACTTGGGGATGGAATGGTTCTACAACTGGAGGTGGCACAATTACAAGCGGTGCTAGCATTAGTTATGGTACTTTAGTTAGTGCAGGTTCTTTGGGAACTACGGTTAAACCTAGAACCCAGGTAGGAACCCTTACTGGTACCTTATCACTAAATGGTAAAACCAAATCTGTAAGTGTACCAGTATACCAGGAAGAAAACGAATTTACTGGGTATACCTATGGTTCTTGGAGTGTAAGCTTAACGGCAAATTCTTATACCATCGGTAATACTGGAGGTAGTGTAACTTTGTACCCCAGTGCAAGTAGACCCAGGTATGCTAACTATACCTCAGGTTCAAATACAATGGATGGCTCTGATAGTGCTACTCCAAGTTTAAGTACCAATGGTACCTCAGGATTTAGTCTATCAGGTACTACACTTAGTGCTTCTGAGAATACCAGTACAAGTAGTAGGTCTATTAGAGTTACTGCTTCTTATGAGGGTGCTTCTGATTATGTAGATATCACTCAGGGTGGAGCTAGTGTAAGTTATAATTACTACTTTTATTGGAATCGTATGGTTACAAGTGAATCCGTTTATCATGCTGCTGTTGGAGATACTTTATATCGATATTTCTCATCCTATAAGACAAAAGTAATTAACGGGTCTGAATCTGAAGATACTTATGAGGTGGGTGTAAGCTTATCTGATACTCCGTCTTGGGCTACCGTTTCAGCTAGTGGTGGTAAGGTAACTAGTAAAGCTTCAGAGAACGTCGAAGAATCCTCAAGATCTGCTACGGTTACAGTTACACAAAAGGAATCAGGTAAGAAGATTACACTCTTCATTGATCAATCTGCTGCGACGATTACCTATAAATACGTATTCGAACTATCATAGATTTAATTATCAGGGGTGTACTCCTTTCTTCGTTTTAACCACTTGAACTAAGGAATTATGGAAAAAGAACAACTCACCGAATTTAAGATACAGTTAGCTCTACCGGCTCCCAATATAGAGATTGCACAAGAAGTAGCAAACAAAGCTCAGGTACTCATCGATCAATTTGGATACTATCAATTCTTAAACCTGGTAGACTTCATGCAAAAGAATCCGGGTGCAGTTTCATTTGGTTTAAATTTAATAAATAGAAAATGATTATGGACGAAAGAACATTGATTTTCCAAAAGTTACAAAAGGGTGAAGTAATCTTTACCTTAGAGAAAGACAGAAGGTCTGGTTATCCCATTTTCGATACCGCAAAGATTGTAAAGGTAGGCGAGAGTAAACCCATGGCATCCGGTACTAAAGATGGCTTTGTTAACAGTATCGAATTAGTGATCCAAGATTCTGTATCACAGCTTACAATATACCTACCTTCACAATCCGATGAGGGTATTTATAATGGGGTATATTATACTACCGATATAGTGAATATAATTAATGAGGTTACTATGCAAAAACAAAATGCCTTAAATATACTTAACAATCGACCAAAGTTTGAGGCAATTGTTTCTGAATGTGATAATATTCTCAATTCAATTAATCAATCCCAATCTGCTCAAAGTAGACCTGCTCCGGAGTTTGATGAATTTCGGCAATATATAGATCAACGTATAACCACGCAAGAAACTCTTTTACAAAGGATTGCTAAGGAGTTGGGATTAGATAAACCCAAACAATAGATAAGAATTATGCCAAGTAAGTCGGTTAATATTACAATATCGACTCCAATTGGTCCTCTAGAAATATACGCAGACAAACGAGAACAAGCTCGTGCAGAAAGGTTGATTGCTAAAACCCCAAGTATCTTAACCAAAGGCTATGCGAAAGGTACAGAAAGGTTTGGCAATCAACTTCTTCGTATAGTAAAGAAGAGTTTGAATACTGGAGTACCTCCACTGGGTACCCACGTATCTTGGCCAAAGCATTCACTTGCTACCCTTAAAAAATACCCAGCTCATACCCTATTAAAACTCACTGGTCAATATGCCCGGTCGGTAAGTATAGTGAAAACCAAGAATAGAACTTTTGTAGGTTTGCCAATTGGAATCAAGAAGATTACTTATACTGGTAAGACTTCTAGAAAAACCTTGAACCAGATAGCTATCATGTTAGAATATGGTAGCAGGGATGGTAATTTACCACCTCGTCCTCTATGGGGTCCTGCTTATAAAGCTGCTGGTGGAAAAGCAACTTTACAAAAGGAGATACGTAATGCGGTTAGAAATGAATTAAGGAAAGTAAAATAATATGTCGGATTTCGAAATATCTTCTTTATCAGGGACTGGTACTGCTACTATTAGAGTGAAGCCTAAAGCAGCTAATGAATCAGAATCTACTAAAGAACAAGTAATAAAAGTGATAGTTCAGGGAGTAGAAAGGGAAGTTACTTTTACACAAAAGGGAAAACCCCAAGTAGTAGAAACTTGGAAGCCCTTCCTTACTATTTCACCTGACAGTGATAGTTATACTTTTGATGGTACCAAATGGCTTGAGATTTGGGAAATATTAGTTTATAGTTATGAACAAAAATATATTGGTGGTGAACCTCAAGAAGAATATAGAGCCTTAGATTGGACTGTTGAAAATTCCCTGGATTGGTTAAATATAACCAAAGAGATTGGGGAAGGTAATAATGCTGGAAAATTAACAGTTAAGACGCTCTCTTATAACAACGAGTATGAGGCAAGCACTTATAATCCGAAGGAAAGAAGCGGTGTTATACGAATAGTATCTCAGGCTGGTACGAAAGATATAACTATAAAACAATCTCCTGGTAAAAGAACTACTGAGTATGGTTTTGAACCAACTCCCAATATACCATTCCCCAGCCTTGGACAAGGCAGTAGTACTGCTCCTATTAGGGGTGTAAAGGGGTACCAATACTACCATATCAATGGTTATGAAGTGGCTAAGTTTGTAAAACAATTTAAGATAACAGACATTAGTAAAACTAGAGAAGGTACTCTTCCTCTTCCTGTTCCTGGGGCAAATCCCTTTTCCTATAAAGTATGGCTTACTGATTACCCCTCTAATATAAGTACTACTTGGGTTAGTGAATTAAATTGTACTGGCCATCTTGAAACCAGTATTGGCTCGATTGGGGGTATAATTGTAATTTATAACGGAATTATAAATGATACTGGTAGCCATGAAGTTCAACTAAAAATTAGATTAGGAAATTAATGGTAAATTCAGAAGAGATAGTAGAGAGAACTTTTTATATCTCTTTACTAAGTACAATGTTAGAAATGGGTCTAACTTTGAATCCAGAAGACTTCTTACCTTTGTCTCAAGAAAACGAAAAAAGATTTCAAGAGGCAATTAAGAATATGAAGAAGTTTATACCTCTATTTGGTATCGGGAATAATCAAGTGAAAGGCCCTAAAACTCTCCCAAGAATAACCCTAGAATTACAGGGTTATTATGCTGGGGATATTGGTGTGAACAAATACATTATTGGTGATAGACTTGAAGACGGTAATTACCAAGCTTCAGAGTTTCCTTATGAAACCAAAGATATTACCATAGATGTACATCTAGTTTCTCAAACTCAAGCAGATATGAGATTACTACATACAATCTTATATACTAGCTTACCTGCTAGAGGATACATAAAACCTTATTTCAATGATTTAGAGGAATGGGACAAGGGCAGGCTTGCATCAACCGGAAACCTATTCATTGAAATTGGTAATTATTATGATCATCCAGATGTAGAACATGGAATACTTGAAAAGGTATATACTTACATATGTAAAGATGGTATTCTTCCAGAAAAACCCCTGGAAGAAGGTATACTTACACCTATCCAGGATATATCAGTTCTCATCGGGTTGTTAGAACAAAACGAAAATGAAATGTTAGAGTTAAAAGTACCTAAGGTATAGGTACAATACTCTAGGGTATAAATTAAACGAGTAATTAACTTTAATCACAATAGAATTATGCCAACTTCACCTCATGTTGATTTTAAGTTTAAGAACAACAATGTTCTTCAAACTACTCCTATGTTAGGAGTTTCTTGTGTATTGGCTAGAACTACTAAGGGCCCTTATGATGACCCATCAGAAATCATCTCTACATTCTCTCAGTTCCAAAGAATCTATGGTTCTGAAATTGTACCCGATGGTTCTGTATCAAATATCGAAAAGGCTTTGCAAGGTGGTTCTAAGCTTCGTGTTATTCGAGTGCTTGGTAAGGGAGCTACTCAAGGTACAGTAGCTGCAACTGCAGGTAAAGCTAAAACAGTTGCTAAATCCGAAGAGGAAGGTATAGTACCTGCTTCTGCTACTCCAGACCCTGCTACTCCTGCAGCATTGATAACCATTGCTTCTGGGGGAACTACTTATAGTTTGGGATTGGTAACCAAAGGTTATGGAGACCCCATCGGTAGTACTGATACCTTCCAGGTAGGTTTCTATAAACAATCCAATACCTTGTATTATAGAATCTATTCGGGCAATGGCCAGGTACTTGAACAAGGTCCGGTAGTAACTTATAAAACTGCCGATGATAACAATAATACTTCGGTAGATTACCTTGCTCTTAGTGCCTTTGCTAAGAACTCAGAGTATATCAAACCGGTAGTAGTTGCTGGTTCATCTTTTGAGAACTTAATAAAATGGCTTACCGATAGTGTAGATGGTACAAAAAATGCCGTTACTGTAACAGTTGGGGGAGCAGCTCCTTCCGATACCGAGAAACTATTTACCGGTACCGTAGGTAGTGCTGGTTCTAACCCTACTGCTGATGAATGGGTCGCTTCATTGGATTTAGTAAGGGACTACACTGACTTTTACCAATTATTCATTTCCCATATCTCTCAACACCTTACTACTGATGCTGACGTACTCAAGGTATATAAGGCTGCTGCAGATATGGCAAAAGAATTGATGGAATGGGTACTGTACATAGAAGTCCCAAAACACTTAACCCATTACACTCAGGGTACTCAACCAAGAGACTATAAAGCTCAGGTTACTTGGGTACAGACTTGTCTTGGTACCGTGGGTAATTCCAAGTATATTGCTTACTTTGGAGGTGGCCTTAAGTACTACAACGAAAACGGCAATCTTCAAGATTCTGATGTAGTAGGTACCATTGCAGGTTTGGGAGATGCTTCTGCTACTCAATATGGTCCTTGGAAATCCTTTGCTGGTATGAACCGAGGAGTTATTGGAGATGCAGTTGGGCCCGTATGTCCAAATTATGGTTCTCCTTCTCGATATAATGAACTGAACACACTTGCTCAGAATTATATCAATGAGATGGTAATCAAAGATACTCCCGATGCCGGTAAACAAACCATGCTATGGCATTGCTTCTCTTCTCAGGTAAAACAGGATTCAGAAAGATTCCTTTCAATCGTAAGATTGAATTTGTATTTGAAGAAGTTCCTTCGTCCAGTACTTAACAAGTATTTGGAAGAACCAAACGTTTGGGGAACTTGGAAAAGAATTTGGTTGGAAGTTAAACCTACATTAGATTCTTTGGTAGATGAAGATGCCATGACAGAATATACTTGGATGGGTGATCAGGATGCAACTTCTTGGGATGGTCTTTCCGTAAATAACGAAGCAGATGCCCGTCAAGGTAAATATCGTGCTATCCTTAAGTATAAAGACGTAGTTCCTATGCAAGAGGTAACTATGGAGATTGTAATTGATGCTGCTTCTAAGTCGGTATCAGTTGTAGAAACAAGTAATAACCTATAAACATATAACGATGGGAGCAAAAGTAAAAAATCCCCGGAAGAAATTCCTGTGGAGTATCATGTTCCCCAAACACCCTATCAATACTTATCTATTCCAAAGTTGTACTTTGCCTGATATTGAGATTGACCAGGTGGCTCATGGGGATGTCAATAGAGATGTTAAAACTGCTGGTAGGGTTACTATAGGTAATCTTATCGTAGAGAAACTTATGACTACTGCAGGTTCAGATACCTGGCTTCATGACTGGCTCTATTCTTGCCAAGACCATATAGTTGGTGGTGGCTTAGTACCAAGCCAATATTGGGAAACGGCTATTGTAAACGAACTTGCCGAAGATGGAGTTTCGGTTCTTAATACCCACGTCTTTGAAGAGGTATGGCCATGTAAGATTACCGGCTTAGACTTGGACAGAATGGCTTCAGAGAATACCATAGAGTCCATAGAGTTCTCGGTGGGTACTGCAGACAAATACTAATTCCTTAGTCTATTTTCACTAAGATTTGGTGGAGGGGTGGGATTCCTGTGATAGGAGCTCACCCCTTTCTTGTTGTTATACGGAGTACTATGAACATTTGTAAACATTAAATATATCAAAATTATGGAATTTAGAACATTTAGATTTACCGGACCCTCTGGTTTCGAATATGAAATTAGAGAACAGAATGGAGCTGATGAAGATATTCTCAGTAACCTTTCAGACATGAAAACTTTAATGAACCTTACTAAGTTCATTGCAGCAATCGTAATTAGAACTAATGCCACTCCTAACGGTAAGCTAACCGTTGATGATGCTCTCAATCTACCAGTCAATGACCGCTATGCAATTATTTTCAATTCTCGTATATTCTCACTGGGAGAGGAAGTAGAATTTGAATATGACTGGGGTAAAGAGAACGGTGGTAAAGTTACTTATGGCCAAGACCTTCATGAGTTCCTTTTCGATTATTCAGAAGTACCCACTGATAATAGGGTATTTGATGAAAAACCCGATGCCATCCCTTATTATCCAAAGGGTATTCAATTAACCGGTCATGAATATCTTCTTTCATCGGGCAAGAAAATCAAATTTGATTGTATGACTGGTAAGGGAGAACAAGAGTTCATGAAGTTACCCTTGGATAAACAAACTAAGAATGCCCCCTTACTTTGTCGGAATCTTTACTTAGAAGTAGACGGTAATTGGGAGAAGGTAGAAAACTTTACTCCATTTACAGCAAAAGATATGGCTGAGATGAGAAAGTATATAATCTCTATTGACCCTATCTTTAAGGGAGAGTCCCATATTACTAATCCCTTAACTGGAGAAGAAAGAACTTATCCTATAGTTTGGGCACCCAATTTTTTCTACCTGACGGAAGAGTAATGTTAGAGAGTGATTTTGTTTATATCACCAGAGCCGAGATAGCCTTAGACTATTTCGGCTTTTTACGTCTTCCGTATAGAATCAGGAAAATATTTAAGGAAATGGCCGAACAATATTATAAACAACTAAAGAAAAGAAAATAAATTATGAATACCAGTAGGAGTATAGTAGAGGTCGGTGTTGCCATGGTATTAAAAGACCGATTCTCTCAAGAGGCTGGCAAGATATCTGGGTCATTCAGAACTATGATGAATGACATGAGTACCTGGAATAGAGGTATACAGATGTCAGCTTCTAATACAATGGACTTCGGAATGCAGCTCGTAGGGGGAATGGCAAGGGCCTATAAATACTCTGCGGGTGTTCAGAATGAAGTTTGGACTGCTTCGAAAATTGCCGGTGCTACCATTGCAGAACAAAGAGAAATGTTACAATTGGCAAAAGATGTCAATGAGATAACTCCTCTTACTGCTTTGGATGTTGCATCAGGACAAAGATACCTGGCTATGGCAGGTAATAAATTCGATGCTATTAAAGAAATGATTGGGCCAGCATCTAAGCTGGCTTCAATCTTTACAATGCCAGTGGGACAGAAAGGTGGTGTAGCTGACTTGATAACTAATATCATGTCAATGTACCAAATCCCAATGGGAGAAGCCGCTAGAGTAACCGATGACCTATATACTGCAGTTACTAATGCAAATATATCTTTGACAGACTTAGCCCAGTCCATATCTTATGCAGGAGCAGATATGGCAACTGCTGGAGTAGACCTTCGGCAAACGGCTGCTGCTATTGGTGTATTGGGAGATATGGGTATACAGGGTTCTATGGCAGGTACCTCTCTGGCTAATATGATTCGTTACTTACAACTCTCTCTTGTTAATCAAAAAAAGAAAGGCTATAACGCTTTAGCAGACTTGGGCTTAAGTCCGGATGAGTTTTTCGATGCTCAGGGTAACCTTATAGATCTTTACACTATCTATCAGAAATTTGCCAAGGCGGCAGTAGACTTACCTTCACGGATAGAAACACCAACCTTCTTCAATATCTTTGGTGTTCGTGGTAATCGAGGCATGCTTCCAGTACTTAGAGATATTGCTTCTGGTAGAGATAAGATGGGTAAGATACTTGCAACCTATGACCAAAACATAGGGGCAGTAAATAGACTTAATGAAGAACGTCTTAAAACTGATGCGGGTGTTATCGACCAATTCGAATCGAGTTTAGAAAACTTAACCGTTACTGCAGGAGCGGCTTTGGGTAGAATATTTACCCCAGTACTCAATGTGGGTAATTCTATCATCAAAGTAATAAATTCTATCTCTGAAACTTGGGCTGGTGGCTTTGCTCTTAGAGTAGGGGCTACAGCAGTAGTAGTTGGTACCATCGTTGCAGGGTTTAATACTGTGAGAGGTATTATAAGGTCGGTTGGATATTTACAAACTATTGCCACTGCTTCTACTGAGGGTATGTCTGCAGCAGCCATTAAGACGAACACCCAATTTGCTATTATGGAAGCTCATCTGATAAGTATGGTAAATCTCATGAGGACTATGGTTCAATTGCAGATGATGATGGGGAGAGTTAGTATGAACAAAGCTGGTAGATTTTATAATACCAAAATCGGTAGATATGTTAAAACACCCAATCCAGGGATGCCTCCAGCCACTTCACTCATTGGAGGTGTAGTTGGAGGTACTGTAGCTAATCAAGCTGGTAAACAAGCTGCTAAGACTGTTGCTACTAGAAGTTTAGCTTCGGTAGGTGGTAGGTTATTAGGGTTAATTGGGGGACCCTGGGGATTAGCTATTACCGTAGGTTTACCTTTACTAATAGAAGTAGGTAGTAGACTTATAAGTTCTGTTGATAGGAATACCGATGCTCAATCTAAAGAAGACCCCTCTGCTATCAGGGCTCAAAATGAAGAAAGGTTTTTAAATGCTATGAGAGCAGCTATTAGAGATGGATTAAAAGATAGTAAGATTAACGTCAGTGTAAATGGGGAAATATTAGGAGATTACTCCTTGGGCTCTCAGCAAGATTATACAGGTGTGGCATTAGGACTTTAAAATTAAGATACTATGGCTAGGATATTAAATAAAGCAGCAGGTAAGGTTGTTGAAAAATATAATGATCTTACGAGGGATACCGCAGGGGTTCTTACGGGTCCCCTAAATAAACTATGGAGAGCCAGGATATTACTCAATAGGACTACATCCACACTTCCAAAAGATGATGCTCTAAAGGGTAAACTCTATGACCCTAATGGGGTTGTGGGAGAGGCTCAGATATCTTCAAAGAATCCTACATTAAATAAACAGCTTCAAGCTAAGTGGAGGATGGAATTACAATTCCCCCGAATGGAAGAGGGGGAAGGAGTAGACCCAGCAAAAGGGAATAAGAACACAACCAATTATAGGAACTTCGAAGTCAAATCGGATATTAAATATCAGAATCAGGTAAGGATATATAATTTGACCGCTAATCCTACACAGTATATTACTCTACAGAATAGACCTCCAGAATTGGACTTTCGTGGTGAAACCACATGGGCAACTATTAAGTCCATGGGACGTAATACTCCTATGTATCATTATACTGGGTCTGAGGATATAATCCAATTTAATGTATCTTGGTACTGTAATGACCCTAATAATCCAGAAGAGGTATTAAATAAATGTAGGTTATTGGAAGCTTGGTCTAAATCTAATGGCTATCAATCGGCTCCTCCGATTGTTAAGATAGAATGGGGGGATTCGGGTATATTCAATAATCACTACTACATTATTACTTCGGCTACTTATACTTTGAAAAATTTTCAGAATGGCAGTAGGATTAGGGTTCCTGGGAAACCCGCTACTTTTGGAAATGGTAGGTTATTACCTGCAGCAGCTACTCAAGAATTAATATTCAAGAGAGTAAGTGCATATAACTTATCCTATGGAGACTTTATAAATTCAGATTCACTTAAAAAGACGGAGGGTATTAAATTATGATAGATGTTAATCAATATCTGGTTGGAGATAGCCCTTATAAAAATGCCTATGCTCTAAACTATGGAGATGGAGATTATTCCCTAGAAGCTCCTATCCCCTCAGTTCCTTCATCCTCAAATGATATTCAGCATACGGTTAAGGATGGAGAAACTCTTCAGAATATAGCTTTTAGGTATTACGGAGATTCTGGGAAATGGTATATTATTGCTGAGGCTAATGGTATACTAAATCCTTTTAAAGAATTAGAAAGTGGAACCCTTATAAGAATACCTTCTTATGGCAGCTAAACAGAAACCCATCTTATATAATGGTATGGGACAACCCTACCTGGCTTTGTTTGATTTTAGAGGTATGCCAATAGTGAATCCCATTACTGGCATACCTCTTGGAGCTTATATTAGTACATGGAATTATAGGTATGATGAAGAAAAGGAAAATTTAGCTACTATAACCTTTGATACTGGTGACCCAGATACTGTAGATATAGACTCTTTACAAGAGGGTAGTGTAATATGTCTACAGTGGGGATATATATATCCAGATGGGCAATTTATATCTGGGCCCATCAAAACAATCAAGGTTAGAGATTTTGAAGCTAGATTTGATTCCACAGGTACTCATGTAACTATTAAGTGTATTGATTCTATCGGAGATTTAAGATTTCAGCCGCCATACAATTTTTCTGAATCTCCAGGAAATAGTTTATCGGCTTATCTAGATAAGGGATGCGAGAATGGAACTGGGGTAATCATAGAAATATTTCAATAATGGAACAACAAATTAGTAATAAAGTATATGAGTCACTACAAGTGCCTACAGAACATGTACGTACTACTACTGGAAAAGTACTCTATGCTAACCGTTACAGTGGAGTAGCAGAAGTAGCAATGCCAGAAGATTTAAAAGCTTTAATAGATAGTGACTTTGGGTTAATCGGTAAAAATATCTTGGTTCAATTAGAACAAAAGATGAAAGGGTATACTAATGGACCATGGTATATAGATTCTAGAGATGGGGTTATTTATATTCATAATAGGAAGTTTCATGAAGAGCCGGTAACTACTTATACCTATCAGGGAGAGAATGGAGAAGTATTAAGTGTCCATTTTTCTACTCAAAAGGTAACTAAACGAGTTAAAGCTACCCTATCTCCAGTAGTGAACCCAGAAAGTAAAGACCTCGAAGTACTAAGTACGGGAATTGATGATGAGGAAAAATTACCTGAGATAAAAGCTAATGAGAACAATGGAGTTTATTATAAGAATTGGCATACCTCCGTTGGCAAATATGGTGCTGAGAATAACCCAGCTGATATCCTCACGATTAGGCAAATGCAAATCAACCATGCTCTAAAGACTGATCCAAACCTTATTGCTGCTATAGAAGCTAGAAGGCAGTTGAATTATGAATGGAATTCAGATGTAGCAGAGTATTCAGCAGCTAATCCTGCTGAAGCTTATCGGCAAGGTAAAGAGAAATTCCTTAATGAACTCAGTACAGATCAGGTACGTAGCATTATTAATAAGACTATACAGAAGGAAGAGTTTCCTTCTGACAGGAGAGCTGCATTGAATGCTGCTCTTAAGAATGTTACTAACAGCCAGAATTTAAAAGAGGATTTATACAATATCCTTAAAGGTACCAGATACTTATTTGAAGGTAAGGAACAGATGAAGTATATGGTAATAGAGGATGTTGACCCAAGAGATTATGACCCAGAGCATACACCTAAAGGAGGAGCTACTACTTGGGGATTGGAAGATGAGGAAAGTGTCTATCGTGGTATCTCAGCTTTAAAGAAAGGCCCTTATACTATGGTCATAAATGATACTCCGGTCATCAAATATAAGAACCCCTCAAATAAGAGCTTAGGTATATACAGTGTTACTGTAAAAGTCCAGCATTGGAAGAAAGCCGATGTAGAGGTACCCTTATATAAACTGTATATCAATCTATTCAGTAGATATGGAGGAATTGATAAATGGGTTTGGGCAGCTAATGCAAATGCCAATGGTGGTTTGAAACATACTGAGAGTAAACTCATATGTCAGATGCAGGTAGTGGGAAGACCTTTATTAGCTACTTCTCAAGTAATTATTCTTGAAAATGTTGGTAAACGATGGTCTGGGCCCTGGTATATAAAACAGTGTACTCATTCAATGGATCCAGGTCAAGGGTATATAACTAGTTTAGAATTAGTTAGAAATTCTAGTAGAGCAGGTTCTACTACTGCTAAACTTGGATTATCTACTCAATCGGTAGTAGCTAATGATGCTAAAGCTAATGCTAAAACTTCTAAGGGCCAGGATAAGAAAGCTTTGAGTAATTCCAGAGAATTAGATTTAAGCTGGACTTATAATGAGGTAGCTTACTTCATAGAATCCGGTATTATGGATAAAGAAGGCAATGTACTCGACCATAAGCGTAAGGATGAACTTCTTAGAAAGAAAGCTTATTATACGGAAGTATTAGCTAAGACTCCAATAGAAAAAGCTGAGGGTATAGCTATAACCTCTGGTAGTTTAACTACTTCTTCGGGTAAGGTATTACCAGGTAAGATAACTATTAAAGATATTCAAGTACCAGATGATTATTGGGTTAAGTTTGATTACATGGAAGTAGCCTTAAGGAGATTTAAAGAATATATTAAAAATAAGGAGGTGAAGTAGTTATGGGTTATGAAACTGCAAAGATAATAACAGAAGAAGGTATAGAGGGCATCGGTAGATATTACTCTGTATATCGAGGTATAGTTGTTAATAACAGTGATACCGAAAAGAAAATGAATCGGGTTGAGGTATGTATCCCCGAAGTGATGGGTGGTACTACTGCATGGGCTTACCCAAAAGGTCAACATGGTTCTATTAGTGGCGGGTTCAAATTTTTAACTCCCAAAATAGGGGATATAGTATTTATTACCTTTGAATACGGTGACCCCACTAAACCTCTATGGGAATATCATGGTTGGGGAATTAACCAAGTACCACAACCGTTAGATGGCCCAAACAAAATGGGTATAGTTACTCCTGAGGGCAATCTCATTGTAATAGATGATGATAATGGTACATTAAACCTTTATTTCAATGGTAACATAGTTGTATCTTCCGAAGCTAATATAGTGATATCATCTGAAAAGGATATTAATGTATCTTCTGGGGATTCAGTAATATTAAATACGGGTGAGAATGGTGGAGTAATCAATATATTCCAATTAACCGAGAAATTAAATCAAACGGTTAAGGAACTAGAACAACTTCGAAATATGTTCAATTCTCATGTACACTCTGGTGTAACTACGGGACCTGGTTCATCAGGCCCAACCCCAACTCAAATAACTAAACCTTTCTCACAATTCGTCGTAGACGATTATGAGGATAAAACCTGCATACACTAATGGAAAAGAATTACTTTACAGACTTAGTTGGTATAGGTGTAACTTATCCTATCCAACTTACAACTAATGAAAATGGGGAAAGAGGTTGGTACCCAGTAAACGGGGATTTTAAACTTATCCGGGATAATATAAGTTCGATATTATATTACATGATAGGTCAAAGATTCCGACAGGAAAACTTTGGTAGTAAACTATGGCAATGTATTGAGGAACCAAACTCACAAGCCCTAAGTTTTATAATTAAAGAGTTTTTAAAACAAGCCATAGGTGCATGGGAACAGAGAATAACCTTCCAAAATATCACAGTTACTAGAGTTGATGCAAAAATACACATAGAAGTAGCTTATGTAATAAATGGAACAAATTCTAGTCAGTACCTCGATATCACCTATGATAGGTCAGATAATTCATTAAATACACAATAATATGGGAATCACAAATAAATGGCTTAACCCATACCAGAGGTCTTATCAACAGATTAAGGCCAAGCTGGTTGAATCCCTTATGGGGCTCAAGGATCCTCAAGGTCAGAAACTCATAACGGATTATTCGGAGGGGAATATCTTAATTATCATCCTCTCATTGTTTGCGGCAATTGCCGAAGTACTTCACTATTATGTAGATAATATGGCAAGAGAAACCTTCCTATCTACTGCAAGAAGGTATGATTCGGTAGTTAAACATGGAGCTCTGGTAGATTATCATGCTCGAGCAGCGATTGCTGCTACAGTAGATGTAATCTTATCCAGAAGTATTACTGGTAATTCCATTGGAGCTAAATTAACCATACCTCAAGGAACTCTATTTACGGATTCCAGTGGTAACTCTTGGTTATCTGCTAGAGATGTAACTTGGTATTCAAAGGTAACCACATGTAAAGTACCTATAATTCAACATGAGAAATATACTGCAAGTGCTCTTAATAATATGCTAATACCCACTGGAGACAGGGTAATAGTTCACCTTGGTACATTGCCTAATGGTAAGTACTATGAACAGGGCTCTATGTCTTTACAGATAGGTGGAGAAACTTGGGTATTGGTAGATACCTTTGCAAAATCAAAGCCAACGGATAAACACTTTATGGTTTCAATAGATGAAGCTCTTAACCCTTACATAATGTTTGGGGATGGAACCTTCGGTAAGAAACCTGCAGCAGGTGCAAAGATAACCAATGTAGTATTCTATTTAACCAATGGTTCTCAGGGTAACGTAAAGAGTAATACTATTACATCCGTACCATCAATCATTTCTTCTTCAATCACTGATGCTACTGTAAGTAATGCTTATGATGCTGGAGGAGGTTCAAACTATGAGAACTTTACAATGCTCAAGGAACATATACCTTTGAGTGTAAAGACTCTGGGAGTAGCAATTACTAAGGAGGACTTTGAAAGCTTAGCTATGTTAGTAGATGGTGTAAACAAGGCTAAAGCCGATTATGAATGCGGTAGAAAGCTTACAGTATACATTAGCCCCGATGGTGGAGCTGTTGCTTCTTCCGAATTAATAAATAGGGTATACAACCTATTATCTCAAAGGGCACCTATGACTACTTGGTTAAAGGTTAAGTCTGCAGGTAAGGTTCAGATTATTCTGGAGATGGATGTTACTGGTAAGAAGTCTTATAAGACTGCCGAGATACAAACTCAAATTCTTACAGCTTTATACAATGCCTATTCTCCAGAGCAAGCTCAGATAGGTGGAAGCGTAAGGGTATCAGACATCTATGCCCTAATAGATAACCTATCAGCTGTAGATTACCTTCACCTTACTAAGTTCTATATTAAACCCTGGCCTACTACCATTTATGGTAATAAGGAATTAAACCTTGGCCAATTTAAATTGAACAAGGCAAAGGGTTCTATGACTTACTACATAACCTTCAATTCCTCAACTACTTTTACAGTACGTTCAGTATCTAATGGTTATGTAACTACTGGCTCAGTCGGTAGCTCTATTCAGATTATAGATAAAGCTAATGGTTTTGATTTCTCATTGGATATCCAAAACAATAGCTATCAATCAGATTATCGATATTCTATTACAGTATCTGAACCAAACCATGATTATGAAGACCCTGGCTTTAATTTGCCAGTATTCGAGAATGCTTCACAATTAACATTAACCGTTAACGAAATCGTATGATAAACCTCAAAAATTTAATCGACTTTTTACCTTTTGAATATAAGGACCAAGATACTTATAAGGTAAATGGTAAAGGCATCTTAGAGAGGTTTCTAGAAATTTGTGGAGAGCATTTTGAAGATTATATTACAAAGGATATTGAGAATATATTGGATATTATCGATATAGATAAAACCCCAGATATGTATCTCAATTTCCTTTGGCAATTTCTTGGAGAAATGCCCTTTGCTTATGGGAACACTATAGATGCACAGAAATGGGCAGAGTACTTTAATGGGTTCTACTCGGATAGTAAACTCCAGGAGTTATCAAAGCTTTGGATAATACCCAAAGAGGGACCTTTTACTTTAACCAGTACTCAGGTAAGAAACATCTTGAGATATTCGGTATCTCTTTTCAAAATAAGGGGTACATCAGAATTTTTCGAGATCATGATGAGGTTATATGGGTTAACCTGTGTAATAACAGACCCAGCAAAAGCCGATGGGTATGATGGTTGGATAAAAGGTCATCCCCACTTTGACCAATACTATCAGTACGATAGTAAATATACCTTTGATAACACCTTTGATTGTTCTCAATGTATTTCCGTAAGTTTTAAACTTACTGGTCATGGGTATACTTCTAATTCTGAGGCTTTTAAAAAATTTAGGGAAGCCGTAGAAAGTTTCTTTACTAGATTCATACCTTATCACGTATCCTTCACTATAGATTATGGTTTTGTAGTAAATGATGGGTATTCGATTAAGGCCGAGTTGGTAAACCCAGACCAACCCAACTTAGTTACTTCAGAAGTATATGAAGTACCAGTATTGGTAACTGTAACCTCAGATTGGGTGAATGCAGATTTGAGATATCAAATATCGAGTGATAGAATTAACTGGGGTTATACTAAACATGAAAGTGGTTCGGTATTTAATATTCCAAGGGCTGGTACTTATTACTTTCGAAGCGTTGGGGATAATTCTAAGATAACCCAAATTACCGTAAGGCAGGAAACTTATAACCGTTCATATACTATTTCTTGTGAGCCCATAACTGGTAAAATAACCCCAACTACTTTAAAGGTTAGTACAAGGGTGATAGCTAGAGTATCCTATAAAGGGACAGAGAAACTTTGTAATGTTCGATTAGTGGGCACCGATCAAGTAAAAATATCGGGCTCAACTTGGGAATTTACAAAACCCGGTACTTACTTTTTTGAGATTGTGGAATTTCCTGTAAAACAAACTTCATTTGTAGTAACCCAAGAAGAAGTTACTTATAAGGTAAGATGTACACCCTCAGAATTTAGAGTTGGAAATAATCAAACTATGAAGGATGCAGTTACTACTTTAACCATAACTTCAAATTACCCAGAGTCATTTACTGGAGAATTATATTGTGGGTTAATAGGTAATCCTAAGACTTTCAAGAATGGGGATAAATTTATTGCTAACAGCTATGGTACTTATAAATTCAAATGTACTTTAGATAAAAGAGAAACTGATGAAGGTGTGGGTATCTTTGAAGTAGTTTCAGGTAAAACTGCTATATATAGGATCAGTATTAATCCATCTACATCTACTCTATATAACGGTTCTGCAAAAACTACCGTAATAATACAATGTATTTCGGGTAATGGTGATGATTACCGAGTTAAAGTAGTAGAAACTGGGGAAACCTTCAATGCTGAAAACGGGTATGTATATACTACTAATAGAGCAGGTACTTATACTTTCCAATCTGTAGCCTACCCAACTGTAAAGACTACTTGGGTAGTTAAGAATACCCCAGTTGTATATCAGAACAAACTAAAGATAGTTCCTTCAGATCCTTCAGATTCAAAGTGGAAAAACCCTAACTGGTCATTACCCGAAAGCCAAATTGATGATACTTATGCAGTATATCAGTTATTGGATGAAGTATCAGCTTGTAAATTTAGCCTTGAAGAAATGAAAAACGGGATCAATGTAAGTGGTACTGCAACTTGTGATGAAACTGAGGAAACCTATAATCTTGAATCCGAGATTGTATTAACTAAAGCAGGTACTTATACTTTTGTGGCAGATGATGGTTCTTCATTAAGGTGTCAAGTAATATTGGAAGATTACCCTACTATTATAGAATTAACCGTTGACCCAAGTTATGCCGAATTAAAGGGTACCATTAAACAAGTATATTGTTTAATTAGGTGTAGTTCTAATAAAGCTGAATTCGATAGTAGAGTTAGACAAGTTGGCAAAGTAACTACTTTTGATGCTGGTGGAGCCGGATATGAATTTACTACGGCTACCGCTGGAGAATACATTTTTGAATCAGTTGCCGATACTTCGGTACGGGCTAAGTTTACGGTAGTAGATGCTGACTTATTAAGCGTTAATCCTCAAAAGTTGGAATGGGAATCAGATGACACTTCTGAGAAGACATTTACCATTACTACTTATAGTAATCAAATGTGGAAAATTGAAGAAGTATGATAAAGAGTTCAATAGACAATGTAACAGAGACTACTACTCAATCTCTGTTCAAGACTTCAATGATTGGTTTATTTGGAGAATGTACCCAAATTATTTATGACCTTAGGTGGATGATATTACTTGCCATAATATTGATACTTTCAGATTTATGGTTTGGTATATCTGCAAGTAGAGTACAAAATATAGTCATTCGAAAGTCAAGGGCCGGTAGGAGAACCCTAAATAAGCTGGTTGATTATATTTGTTATATCTTACTTGGGGCTGTAATTGGGAAAGCTATTGGAGAACCCTATGGAGTAGATCCCATAGAAGTATCCATTACTATAATGATATTATGCTATTGCTTCGAAATAGATAGTATCTATGGGCATATATGTGAAATACATGGCATTAAAAAACAATATAGTATCTGGAAGATAATCTTTAAGCTGTTAACTCTCAAATTTAATGAACTCGGAGAAGCTTTCAGGGATATGGCAGAACAAAAGAATAACTTTAAAAATACAAAGAACAATGAAAACGTACTTTAAGTATGAAGGTATAATCAAATCTAAGGAAGCAGCCGAAGCAATTGCTGCCCCTTCTGGTTTGGGGCCATTCTGTGGATTTGGCTCAGCCACCATAAATGGTAATAAATTGGTTGTTTCTCCTCAGGGAGTTTCTGGTAGTAAATTTGCTAATGTAATTAAGGATAGGATTACAGCAAGGTATATGTCTAAAGATTCTGAAGATGGAGAATTACCCGATATAAATTTTGGGTGTATTTCAAGAGATGGCCATATATTTATCTCTGATGAACAAACATTGACCATCGAGAATATTCGGGGAACCAAAGGGTCCACCGATGAAGTATTACTGTTTGCAGTACACACTATTATCCCCGAACCCGTAGATAATCCAGTAGATTTTGTAGCTTATTGGAATGAATCTTCAGAAAGTTTCTATGAGTTATATAAAAAATCTCTAGATATATACTACCCAATTTCTGAAGAGAATCGTAATCCCAATGTACTTAATAATGATATTTATTCGGATTATAGTATGACTCTTAGTAATCTTCTAGAGATGGTAGAGACTGCTTGCCCTTATTATTCTAATAATAAGAATTCTGTTGTTCTTATTGGGATATATGGTAAGGGTACAGATGCCATGACTAAAAGAAATGAGAACTTTGCTATTGTACCCTATCAGGGCAAATTCCAGGAGATCCCATATACTACTGCTACTCACAGTATGATGAAAGAATCCATAACTAAAGTAGAGAAAATGAATACTGGGTTTCCGGTAGAGGATGAAAATGGGAATCTATTGAATATTAAGCAATACATTGATGGGCAACTAGAAGCTCTCAGAAAGGAATTCTCTGATTCTTTGAATACTGCTAGTTTACCCATAGGTTCAATAATTTTATGGGAAACCGATGTAATCCCTGAAGGATGGGCTGAATATACAAAGGCTTCAGGTAGGATAGTAATAGGATATCAGGCCGGAGGTATTCAAATTGGAGACGAGATGATGCTACAGAATATTGGGGATTTCTATACTCCCACTAAAGGTAACTTTGTTATTAAATTGAAAGGCGATGATTTACCAAGACATAGGCATGCTCTCGGTGTATCTAAAGGTAAACAGGATGATGCCAATAACTGGGAGAATGTTAGACCTCAATCTTTCTTTAATAGAGAAACTGGTTTAAATGGGGACTTCGGTAGAGGGACTCCCACCAAGGGTATTCAAGATGGTGCTATTGTAGTAAGTTGGAATTTAATAGGAGAATCTTTCCTACAAGAGACTTCAGTAGATACCTTGACTATCGAAAAGTTACCACCGACTATTACTTTAAGATATATTCAAAAAATATCATAGTCGTTATATAACTCATGTGTATTATTTGTATTGTCTAAGTAAACTCTTGTTTTGTTTTTGTTTTGCATAGTTTGTTTAGAGTAAACACTCGGAAAGGGACGTTGGGAAACGTCCCTTTTCTTTTGTGTTAATATCTAAGTTCTTCTTTAGCTCTATCTTCCCAATACTGTATATCCTGTCTAAGTTCAGAAATATATCTCATGGATTCATTAGTCTTAGGCATTTCGAAAAATTCTATAAGCATTATATTAGTAATCCTTGTACTATTTCCGAGTCTCTCTTTAATGAAGGGAGGAGGAGTAATTAATACCTCGAATAAGAGGTAAGCATCCGGAGAAAGTTTATCTTTCATATAGGTATACACCATATCTATCATTTCGGATTTAGCTTTCTCTTCTTCAGAATCATCTTCTAATTCTTTATCATTATCAAATAAATCATCTAATTTAAAGAGGCTTTGATTATACTCTGCTTGTTCTCCGTATGCAGAACGAAGCAATTTATTTTTAAACGTACTCAAGGAAGCAAGAATCCTTGCTTTGAGATGTTCTTCAGTACATTCACCATAGTATTTATTAAAAACAAATAACATCTTATCCCAGAAATATGATTGGATTATATCTGGTGTAAGATTAAACCTCTTATAATCAATCTGTCTGGTAAGATTCCTAATCACTGGCTTACAGACTTTATAAAGCCTATTGAAAGTAGCTTTATCATATTCTTGCATAGGTTTTAATCGATGAAGCTCTGAGCCATTATTTCCTTTACTTTTTCCCATGTTTTTAAATATTCGTTATGCAAATATAAGTATTTTTTCTTATATAAAATAATAATATTAAATATTCGGGAGCTTAAGGTAGTGGATTAGTAGTTTCTAGTTAGTTGTCAACATACTCAGAACTATCTCGGTACTATCAAAATCTATTAGTTTATATAATATTGCAATATAAATATGAAGAAATTTAAAGACAACATCAAATTTAGTTTCACACCGGATTTCCAACTTGAGATACTCCGGTTTGTTTTAAGAGATAAGGAAGGAGGTTTAGTCCTAAAAAGGATTAAAGCTAATTACCTGGTTCTTATTGAGCATGCCCTTATATTTGAGGGTATATCAAAATACTTTAAGAAGCAAGGTAAGATGCCCTCAGAGAATGTATTAAAAGAAGTATTAAAAGAATTGCTAGAATCAAAGGCATACATTGATTTGGTAACTAAGGATGACATCCCTAATATCAATAAGTTAATAAGCAATTTATATCACATTCCCTTATCGGATGCCGATTATATCAAGGAAAAAATTTACCAGTTCTCTACCTATGTTGAAATGAAGAACCTGAATGACTCTTTTGATTTAGATAACTTCGAACAATATGAAGAGTATTCAAGGAAGATTGAAAAAGTACTTCAGAAAAGTAAACCAAAGAAAGAGGACGAACCTATATACATGATTCGAGATATTACAGAGAGACAGTTTAAAAGACAATCAGAACCCTCGGTAATACCCTGTCCCTTTAGGCAATTAAATGACCTTACTAATGCAGGAGGTTATCCCGAACATTCTATTAATGTAATATTGGATAAACCTAAAGCAAAGAAAACTTTCTTCATGGTAAACCTTGCCCGAGGTTATCTTCGAATGAAGAAATCCGTATTATACGTAGATACCGAGAATGGTAAAGACCAAATCATGGACAGATTTATTCAATCTAGTATCAATAAAACCAAAAAGGAATTATACTCAGGTGAGTATGATAAACTTGAAGCTAAACATTTAAGAAAGCTTGCAAGATTTGGGGTTGAATTGGTGGTTGAGAGGGTACCTGCAATGATTACTAATACAACTTACATAAAAGAGAGGATAGTTCAATTGCGTAATCAAGGCATCGATATTAGAGTATTAATGGTAGATTATGCAGGTAAGCTTGCCTCAATAGCTGGAGACCGAGAGGATTTCGAAAGGATTTCTAATGTATATGTAGATTTGCAAAACTTGGCAGAAGAGTTACATCTTGATATCATATGGACTGCACATCATATTACTCGTGAAGGTAAGAAGCATAGACTTACTAGATATGATGAAAATGATATCTCTGGTTCAATTGCTATTGTTCGTAATGCTCAAGTTATTGTGGGTCTTAATTCTACCGAGCAAGAAGAAAAAGATAATATACTTCGAGTTGAGATGGTAGTACAAAGGGACGGTCTTTCTTCAGGTAGAGCCTTATTTAAATGTGACGTTGAAAGACAAAGATGTACAGAATTTACAAGAGAACAACGTAAACAATATGATGAGGTATATGGTAAAAAATTGGATGAACAATTTAAGAAGAGCACTAATCCAGATGCGGATTCTAAGAAAAGGGAACGGACTACTGGAGACATTTAAATGTAAGCTTGGATATCATGAATGGGCAGCAGTTCATTGGACTGAGTTTAAACAGAGACCTCGTAGGGCAATTTTTTCTAAGAAAGGCGGGAGAAGGAAAGCTCAGTATTATGAGAAACGTCATGTAGAGTATTACTGTAATATATGCGGGAAGAAAAGATATGAAAATAACAAACCAGTTTAAATCTAGACTAAGGACATACTTTATTAAACGATTGGGAGCATTCGATTATAAGCACGGATGGTTACGCATTCCCACTTGCCCATATTGTGGGAGAGAACATAAGTTGGGAGTTAACCTTTCTATGTATAGAACCAATTGTTTTAGATGTAATGCCCATCCTTCTCCTGCTCAACTAATAATGGACATAGAAGGATTTACTGAGTACCATGAACTAATTAATTTTTTGAACAATGGACAATTTGATGAACTACAGTTTAAGGAAGAGAAAATCGAACTTGCCGAAAGTAAGCCCGTATATCTCCCAGATGGATTTAGAAATATTTCGCTCGGAGACAGCCAACTTGCAAAAAGCATTCGGGGATATATCAAGAAACGCGGCTTTAACCTCGAGAAGTTTTCAAGATGTGGTATCGGATATGGAACAATGGGCACGACATATGGGTACCTTATCATCCCGTTTTATTATCGAGGACAACTTAGGTATTACAATGCTCGAAATGTTATCGGCAAAGGACCCCGGTATAATAACCCAGACAAAGACATCACCGGTTTGGGAAAACAGTTTATCATCTTTAATCATGATGCGTTGGAGATGTATCGGTCGGTATTCATTTGCGAAGGAGCACTTAATGCTCTCACAATTGGGGATAGAGCAATTGCCACAATGGGCAAAGCTATTAGTAAGTACCAAGTCAATGAACTACTTAAATCCCAATGCCAAAGATATATTATCCTTTTAGACCCCGATGCCAGGTCTTATGCTGTTAATCTCGCACTTAAATTAGTAGCTTATAAAAAAGTCAAGGTAGTATTTCTTCCAGAGGGTTTTGATGTAAATGATTTGGGGAAGAAACAAACACTTAAGCTAGTATATGCTACTCGGTATCAAAGTTATCAAGAATTGATATCAATCAGAAACTCATTGAAATATGGAGTTCCTATTATATTATAAAATAATATATTTATGCGTGAACCATCTATCCATATAACTAAGTCTCAGTTTGAGGAAATATTAAATACCCTAGAGGTAGATAACTTCCCAGTTGAGGCTTTTTTTGTTATTGCTCGAAAGGAGGCAATAAATCATAGAGCAGTCTTAGTTTCTAATAATAAGAATACTAAGCGAGTTAATAACATTTTACTAGCATCTAAGGGGGATGCTGCCCTTGTTGCTGATATTTTATATGCAACTCGTATAAAGTTAAAGCATAGGGGAGTTCGTAAAATAAATGAAAGTAATTCTCGAGAATGGGCAAATTGTAAAAAGCTTGCAGAGATATGTAATACCTTTTGTGAGGATTTTAAACTTGATACCAGGGAAGGTTTTATCAAGTATATAGAGACTGGACTAAAAAGGATGACTGATTATAGGAATGTTATGCAAAGGTTAATATCTATGCAGGATAACATTACTAATCAAGTAGATGCCGAGATAGAATTGCAATATTCAGATTCAAAGCTTACTAAAGAGATACATGATTATTTCATAGGTAAGATTGCTAAGGCAACTGGTATTTATGAATCTTATGAAAACAAACCAGAGAAGTATGTACACTTTGCAAAGGTAGGAGAATTCCTAAAAGAAGAGGGTTGGGATTATAAGACATTCATTGATGCTCAGTTTGAATCTCTTGCATGGTGTAATGGATTACCAGATATTGCACAGATGTATACGGATAAAGCAATTGAAAGATACAATAAGTATTTATATAAGTATAAGAACAAAAAATCCCTGGAAGAGGAACCCGAAGTTGAAGGTTCTCTCTGGGAAAAAATTAATAATTAAAAAAGTAATATGAAAGGTTTACAATTTTTCGGAAACAGAGTGGAGGATGCAGCTAATGCTTTTATTGATGTCCTCAAGTATTCAGACCAATCGGTAACTTATCCAGATTTTAAGGATATCGACCCTTGGCCTGATGAGATAATTAATATGTTCTATGTGATTTGGAAGAATGCCAAATTTTCAGAACTAAGTGCAATTATTATGTATACCCAACAGTCTTCTAGATTCGAGGAGGTATCAGAATTGATGTTGGGTATTGGTTTGGTAGAGATGAGGCATCTTGACAAGATATCTGATTTCTTACAAAGGGCAGACCCATACGAGGATTACTCTACCATGAATATTAATCCTACAATTGAGATTGGTTCTACTTGGGAACAAGCTTTAAAGATTGCTTTGAATTCTGAGATAGAAACTATTGGTCACTACAAGAAAATCCAAAGAGCAATTGCTCAATACGAGGAACGTTCTGATTATAATGACGTGAATTATTTCCTTGAGAAATTGATTGCGGATGAGGAGCATCATATGAAATTTCTCAAGGAAGCAATGGGTATGGATAAAGCTACTAAAGGTGTAACTGTAATTATCAAATGAGTAAGCTAATTATTCAGAATGGAAATATGTGTGAACTTGACTTACCTCTTAAGTTCGCACAGAAACTTTATAATGAGTTTGCCATTCGACATCCAAATGCTTTCTACTTACGTACAAGGCAAAGAGGTATGCAGAATTGGGATGGTAAAATTCACTACATTACCAAGACTGGGCAATTTAAAATAGGTTTACTTCCTAAGGTATACGATATGTGTATTGAAATGGGGATTAAACCTAAAGTTGTAGATATGAGACAACCCTTACCTAAAGTCAGTAAAGTAGTTACGAATATAGGTAAATATAAATTAAGACCCGAGCAAGAGAAAGCAGTTAAGTCTGTGATTAATAATCGAGTAGGTGATACACCTTTCCATATTGGTGTATTAGATTACACGGTTAATGCCGGTAAATGCACCGGTAAGGGTACCCTAATACATACTGAGGATGGGTTATTACCTA
>ENA-ORKT01000002-ORKT01000002.1-human-gut-metagenome-genome-assembly--contig:-NODE-2-length-93486-cov-12.2224_pt1 | contig 93486 bp, 75 predicted proteins | sample MGYA00243061_ERZ508811 | MGnify/ENA primary metagenome ERZ508811 (study PRJEB26277, sample SAMN04329794) | human gut metagenome | biome: human-associated habitat | host: Homo sapiens | place: USA... | reverse complement strand
ATCTTGGTACCTTTCTTTTCCATTAGAGTGATTTACCTCCTCAAGTTTTGGTTCTTTTATGGTACCGTTTTTTGATCTGATTGTCAAGATTTCACCAACGCAAATTCAAACGGGAATTTGAACAAATTATGAACTGGCGTTTTGGCTGTTTCTCCAAACCTTTCATCTTCTTTCACTTTCTTTATGCAAAAGGCTATTATATTTGCAAGAAATATATAAATATTGCGTTAATTTTTCAAATTATCTTAACGGCTTCTTAGCGGACTTTCCGTGCGTTCTGCGCCGGTTATCATTTAATTGCTGTGTTAATTGTTTTTGCTATACCGTTTTTTCTGTGCAGAACCACAGGAGCTGTTCCCTCGTGCCCTGAACGGCATCCCTATTCCGGCAGGAGAAGCAGCCAACGTTCCGCAGCTTCCATTTCCCGGAAGCCGCGGTATTATTTGTGCGCTTCCGGGAAACATATATGATAAAAAAGCAGACAGATGAAAGACAATGTATAAGGAATCCGAATAATACATCCGCTAAAAAGTGTTGCATTTTTCCTGGCTTGTATTATAATATGGCCATACCCGTAGTCATATCAGGCAAATACAGACAAGAAGGTGATCAATTATGGAACTTCAGATTCAGGATCTTGTTTCTTCCATCAAAAAGGACGGCATTGACAGTGCAAATCAGCAGGCCGCCGCGATCCTGGCCGACGCCCGTAAGCAGGCGGACGCCATCGTCGCCGAGGCAAAGAGCCAAGCGGATAAGCTGCGGGACGACGCCAAGGCGGAGATCGACGTGTTCAAAACCAGCGCCCAGCTCAGCGCCCAGCAGGCCAAGCGTGACGCGGTCCTGGCCTTCCGCCAGGAAATCCAGAAGGAATTCGAGAAAATTCTCGCCGCCGACGTGGGCAAGGCTCTGGACCAGCAGACGCTGGCCAGGCTCATCCAGGCCGCCGTGCAGGGAGAGGACGTTTCCGGCTACGCCGTGGAGGTGGGCCAGGTGACGGACGGCATCCGCCAGCAGCTGGCCCAGGAGCTGAAAAACGGCCTGGAGATCCGTCCCTCCAAGAAGGTGGGCGCGGGCTTCCGCCTGGCCGCCAAGGACGGCTCCGGCTATTTTGACTGCTCCGACCAGGAGATCGCGGAGATGCTCATGCCCTTCTTCCGGGATATGCACCTGTAAGGGGGTGGCCCCATGGCTTCCTATTACTATCTGATCTCCAGCCTCCCCATGCTGAAGACCCAGGGCGAGCCGCCCATGGACTACGCCGCGTTTCTGGCCATGTGCAAGTCGGCGGTAAGCAGCGGGGTGTATCAAACGCTGGAGGAGCTGACGGCGGCGTCGGACAAGGGGCCGCTGCTGTCGGAGTGGGCCGGGTTTTACAAGGCCCTGTGCCGGGAGCTGACGTATCAGCGGAACGTGAAGCTGGGCCGGCCCTGTGCCATCCCCTCGGACCGGGACGCCGGCATCGTCCAGACGGTGACGGCGGCGGTAAACGCCGAGAATCCGCTGGAGGGCGAGCGTCTGCTGCTGGACCTGGAATTCCGCCGTCTGGACGGGATGATCGGCCTGCACAACTTCGACGACCACGCGCTGTTCGGCTATGCCATGAAGCTCCAGCTGCTGGAGCGGCAGCGCACCTTCCGGTATGAGGCTGGCAAGCGGGCCTTCGACGAGCTTATGGCCGGCATCCGCCAGCAGGTTTCCAGCTTATAACGAAACAGGAGAAACGAAATGGACAAAGTGACAGGATATGTGACCGGAGTAAACGGGAATCTGGTGGCAGCCACCTTTTCCGGCTCCGTCCGAAAAAATGAAGTGGGCTATGTCCAGGTGGGCGATGACCGGCTCAAGGGCGAGGTCATCCGCGTCAACGGCGACACAGCCAGTATGCAGATCTATGAAATGACCAACGGCATCCAGGTGGGCGACAAGGTGGAGCTCTCCGGCGAGCTGATGAGCGTGGAGCTGGGGCCGGGCCTGCTGACCCAGGTGTTCGACGGGCTGCAGAATCCCCTGCCGGAGCTGGCGCAGCAGTGCGGCTTCTTCCTGCAGCGGGGCGTGTATCTGGATCCCATCCCCAACAAGGACTGGGAGTTTACCCCCCTGGTGAAGCCCGGCGACCATGTTTCCGCCGGTGACGCCGTGGGCAGTGTGCCCGAGGGGCTGTTCACCCACCTGATCATGGTACCCTTCGGCCTGAAGGACGAAGGGTGGCGGGTGAAATCCGTCCGGGAAAAGGGCGTGTACAACGTCCGGGACACCGTGGCGGTGCTGGAAAACGACAACGGCGAGGAGAAGGAGCTGACCATGGTGTTCTCCTGGCCTGTGAAGCAGCCTATCCGCTGCTATGAGGAGCGTCTGCGCCCGGACGAGACCTTGGTGACCAAGCTCCGCTCCATCGACACGTTCCTGCCGGTGGCCAAGGGCGGCACCTTCTGCGTGCCCGGCCCCTTCGGTGCCGGCAAGACGGTGCTGCAGCACATGGAGGCCAAGAACGCCGATGTGGACATCGTCATCGTGGCCGCCTGCGGCGAGCGGGCCGGCGAGGTGGTGGAGGTGCTGAAGGAGTTCCCCGAGCTGGTGGACCCCCGCACCGGACGCTCCCTGATGGAGCGCACCATCATCATCTGCAACACCTCCTCCATGCCCGTGGCCGCCCGCGAGGCGTCGGTGTACACCGCCGTCACCATGGCAGAATATTACCGCCAGATGGGTCTGGACGTGCTGCTGCTGGCGGATTCCACCAGCCGCTGGGCCCAGGCCATGCGTGAGATGAGCGGCCGTCTGGAGGAGATCCCCGGCGAGGAGGCCTTCCCCGCCTATCTGGAGTCCGTCATTGCCTCCTTCTATGAGCGGGCCGGTAAGGTCCGGCTGAAGAACGGCAAGATCGCCTCCGTCACCATCGGCGGCACCGTGTCCCCCGCCGGCGGCAACTTCGAGGAGCCCGTGACCCAGGCCACCCTGAAGGTGGTGGGCGCGTTCCACGGTCTGTCCCGCGAGCGGTCCGACGCCCGCAAATACCCCGCCATCCACCCCATCGACTCCTGGTCCAAGTACCGGGGCGTGGTGGATATGGACCGGGTGGAGCAGGCCCGCAGCATCCTCAAGCGCAGCAACGAGATCAACCAGATGATGAAGGTCATCGGCGAGGAGGGTACCTCCGCCGAGGACTATATCGTCTATCAGAAGGGCGAGCTGCTGGACGCGGTGTATCTGCAGCAGAACTCCTTCGATCCCATCGACGCGGCCTGCGATCCCGACCGTCAGATCCACGAGTTCAACGTGCTGTATGACGTGCTGACCCGGGACTTCGCACTCAGCGACAAAAAAGAGATCCGCGCCTTCTTCAACCAGGTCCGGCAGGAGTTCCTGGACTGGCACAACACCGTGTTCCGCACCCCGGAATTTGAGGCCCAGGAAAAGCGGCTGAAGGACTTTTACCTGAGCAAGGCCGCGGATTGAGAGGGGAGTCAATATGCAGAAAGTTTACACAAAAATTGAGTCCATCGTGGGCAACGTGGTCACGGTCCGGGCCGATGGCGTCCGCAACGGCGACCTGGCCCTGGTGGGCGACAGCTACGCCAACGTCATCAAGCTGGACAGGGACCTGGTAACGCTCCAGGTGTTCAGCGGCACCCAGGGCGTCAGCACCACGGACCCGGTCCGGTTCCTGGGCCGCCCCATGATGGTGTCCTTCTCCGACCACCTGCTGGGCCGCATCTTCGACGGCGCCGGCGTACCCCGGGACAACGGACCCGCCCTGACGGAGAATATGATCCCCATCGGCGGCCCCTCCGTGAACCCGTCCAGGCGTATCGTGCCCAACAAGCTGATCCGCACCGGTATCCCCATGATCGATGTGTTCAACACCCTGGTGGAAAGCCAGAAGCTGCCCATCTTCTCCGTGTCCGGCGAGCCGTATAACCAGCTGCTCTCCCGCATCGCCATGCAGGCCCAGGTGGACATCATCGTCCTGGGCGGCATGGGCCTGAAATACGACGACTATCTGTACTTCCGGGACACTCTGGAAAAGAGCGGCGCCATGGGCCGCACGGTGATGTTCATCCACACCGCCTCCGACCCCACCGTGGAGTGCACCCTGGTGCCCGATATGGCCCTGGCCGTGGCGGAGCAGTTCGCCCTGGCCGGAAAGCGGGTCCTGGTGCTGCTGACGGATATGACCAACTACGCCGACGCCCAGAAGGAAATGGCCATCACCATGGAACAGGTGCCCTCCAACCGGGGCTATCCGGGCGATCTGTACAGCTGCCTGGCCGCCCGCTATGAAAAGGCCGTGGACTTTGAGGGCGCGGGCTCCATCACCATCCTGGGCGTTACCACCATGCCCGGCGACGACGTGACCCACCCGGTACCCGACAACACCGGCTATATCACCGAGGGCCAGTATTACCTGAAAAACGGCCACATTGAGCCCTTCGGCTCCCTGTCCCGCCTGAAGCAGAACGTCAACGACAAGACCAGAAGCGACCACCGGGCCCTGATGGACGGCATGATCCGGCTGTACAGCGCCTATAAGGAGAGCCTGGAAAAGAAGTCCATGGGCTTCATGATGTCCGAGTGGGACGAAAAGCTGCTGAAATACGGCCACCTGTTTGAAACGAAGCTGATGGACCTGAGCGTGAATATCCCGCTGGAGGAGGCGCTGGACCTGGGCTGGGAGATCCTGGCCGAGTGCTTCGAGCCCAATGAAACCGGCCTGAAAACGAGCCTCATCCAGGAGAGATGGCCCAAGCGGTCCGCCGTGGAATGAGGGTGCGCCTATGGCTGTCAAACTTACCAAAAATGAATTGAAGGTGCAGAAGGACCGCCTGAAGCAGTTCCAGCGGTATCTGCCCACCCTCCAGCTGAAAAAGCAGCAGCTGCAATCCGTGGTGATGCAGGTCAACGCCCAGCTGGAGCAGGTGGAGCGGGAGCGCCGGGCCGCCGTGGACGGGCTGGACGACTGGGTGGCCGTTTTCGCGGAAAACGACAGCTTCCCGGTGGACAAGCGCCTGGACACCCTGGTCCGCCCCCAACATGTGGAGTGCGGAGAGGAGAACATCGCCGGCGTCACCGTGCCGGTGTTCCGGGAGCTGAGCTTTGAGGACATCTGCTACGACGTGGCGGATTACCCCCTGTGGGTGGACACTGCGGCGGTGCGCCTGCGAGAGATCGCCCGGCTGGACGCTCTGGAAAAGACCCTCCGCCGCCAGGTGGAGCTTCTGGAGCAGGAGCTGCGGTCCACGGCCCAGCGGGTGAACCTGTTCGAGAAGGTGAAGATCCCCGAGGCCAAGGAGAATATCCGAGTCATCGGCATCTACCTGGGCGACCAGCAGACCTCCGCCGTGGTGCGGGGCAAGATCGCCAAGAAAAAGCTGCAGGAGGTGAGCCGATGATCGAAAAAATGAAGGTCGTCCACATTGTGGCGGCCGCGTCGGAGAAAACCGCCCTGCTGGACCGGCTGCGCGCCCTGGGCATCGTCCACTTCGGCGAAAAGGCCAGCGCCGACCAGCGGCATCTGGAGCGCTTCGCGGAGCTGTCCAGGATGGAGATGCTTCTCCAGGAATACACGGGACAGGAGCCGGAAAAAAAGCTGCTGTCCGACAAGGAATTTGAGGTCTTTTACAAGGACCTGGCCGCCTGCATAGATCGGCACAAGGCCCTGCAGGAGCAAAAGACCGCCGTCCATGCGGCTGCGGAGCGGCTGTCCGAATGGGGAGCCTTCTCCCCGGCGGAGCTGCGGTCGCTGAAGGACCAGGGTCTGGATATCCACATTTACCGCACGGACAAAAAGACTGCGGCCGCCCTGGCGGCGGACCCGGACGTGCGTGTGATCCGGCTGGCCCCGGTGGGAAAGATGCCCACCCTGGCCTCCATCGGGCCCCTGCCCGCCTCGTATCCCGTCACCGAGTTCCCCATCCCCGAAAAGGGCCTGGAGGAGCTGAACCGGGAGTGGGAGGACTGCGACCGGGGCATCCGGGTCTGCGAGGCGGAGCTGCACGACGCCGCCCGGCACCTGCCCAGCATCCACGACCAGATGCTCAAGACCCAGAACGCCGCGGAGTATTCCGCCGTCAGCAACACGTCCCAGAGCCAGGATGGCCTGGTGTGGCTGACGGGCTATATCCCGGCAGCGGAGGTGGAGGGCTTCAAAAAGGCCGCCGCCCAGGCGCACTGGGCCTGGGCCATGGAGGACCCCGCCGCCGATGACGACAAGGTCCCCACCAAGGTCAAGTACAACAAGGTCACCCGCCTGATGATCCCGGTGTTCGACATTCTGGGCGTGGTTCCCGGCTATCGGGAGTATGACATTTCCTTCTGGTTTCTGGGCTTCTTCACCCTGTTCTTTGCCATGATCATCGGCGACGCCGGATACGGCTGCCTGTTCCTGCTGGCGGCCCTGGTCATGACCCTGAAGAATAAGAAGGCGTCCACCGCCGTGCAGCTGCTGTGGCTGCTGTCCATCGCCACCATTGTGTGGGGCGCGCTGACAGGCACCTGGTTCGGCCTGGAGCAGGCCATGGACGTGCCGCTTCTCAAGAGCCTGGTGATCCCCACCTTCGCCAACTATCCCGCCCACTTCGGTGTGGAATCCACCACCCAGCAGAACACCATCATGAAGTTCTGCTTCATCCTGGGCACGGTGCAGCTGTCGCTGGCCTGCGTCATGAACATCCGGCGCAAGCTGGGGGAGAAGGACCTGAGCTGGCTGGCGGACCTGGGGTGGCTGGCCGCCATCGACGCCCTGTATTTCGTGGTGCTGTACCTGGTCATCGGCCAGCAGGTAAACCTGATGCCTGTGGCCTGCGTGGTCATTGCGGGCTTCCTGCTGGTGGTGCTGTTCGGCGGCATGTCCCCGGACAAGACCTTCGGCCAGGGCCTGAAGGCAGGCCTGGGCGACGCGTTCACGGTGTTCCTGAACACCATCAGCGCCTTCGGCAACATCATGAGCTACATCCGCCTGTTTGCCGTGGGCATGGCGTCTCTGGCCATCGCCCAGAGCTTCAACAACATGGCCTTCGGCTTCAAGGGGCCCCTGGTCATCGCCGCCATCCTGATCCTGCTGATCGGTCACGGGCTGAACATCGTCATGGGCCTGCTGTCTGTGGTGGTCCACGGCGTCCGCCTGAACCTGTTGGAGTTTTCCGGTCAGCTGGGGATGGAGTGGGCCGGTATTGCTTACGATCCCTTTAAGAAACGCGATAAAATCAAAAAATAAACGGATAGGAGATCAACTATGAATATCGAATTTATTGGTATGGCGTGCGCTCTGGGCCTGTCCGCCATGGGCTCTGCGTTCGGTTCCGGCTTTGCGGCTCAGGCCTCCGTGGGTGCGTGGAAAAAGTGCTACGCCAACGGCAAGCCCGCCCCCTTCATCATGGTGGCCTTCTCCGGCGCGCCGCTGACCCAGACCATTTATGGCTTCCTGCTGATGAACTTCATCCGCAGCGCCGTGGAGGGCGGCTGTGATGCGGCCCTGGCCATGTTCACCGGCATCTTCGCGGGCCTGGCCATCGGCCTGTCTGCCTTCTTCCAGGGCAAGGTGGCCGCCGCCTCTGCCGACGCGCTGGGCGAGACCGGAAAGGGCACGGCAAACTTCTTCATTGTCATCGGTATTATCGAAACGGTGGCACTGTTCACCCTGGTGTTCAGCCTGCTGCTGCTCCAGTAACCCTCATAAAGCGCAAAAAATCAGGGCCTCAGGGCCCTGATTTTTTTGCTCAGTTTTCCGGGTTCTCCGGGTCCGGCGTGGGCTCCGGGGCGGGCTCCGGGGCGGGTTCCGGATCGGGGTCCGGCGCAGGCTCCGGAGTCGGGTCCGGCGTGGGCTCGGGCTGGGGCTTCTGCTTGCCCACCTCCACGATCTTGTCCCGGCTGTCGTAATTGCTCTCCGCCTCGAAATTGCTGGAGATCAGATTCCCGTTGCCGTCATACACATTCCGCCAGGTCTGCACGGTAAACCCGGTGATGGGATACTGGGTCACCCGCTCCGCGCCGGGAGCCAGATTGTCCACTTCCTTATAGATGGTTTTCCACGGGGTGGTGGACACGGTCTTGCTGGTGATCTTCACGAAGCTGCTGTCGGTTTTGGTGCCGAAGATCTTCACCGTGACGTTGTTGTTGTACCAATAGGTGACGATCTTGATGGGATAGTCCGTGTTGTTCTGCAGAACAAAGTCCAGATACGGCCAGAACACCGTGGCGTCGCACCCGGAGGGGACATAATCCTGGGCGTACATATGGCAGGCCCGGGACACGATTTTCAGATTGGCCAGCAGCGCCGAATAGTACAGGGTGGACGACACCTGGCACACGCCGCCGCCATAGGAGGGCACGGCCTTTCCGCCCACATAGGCGGTGCCGATCTTGAACCCGGCCTCCTTGGTGGTGGGGCCCACGGCATTGTTATAGCTGAAATTTTCGCCGCTGTTGACCACGGAGCCGCTGACGTTCCCGGCGGCCTTCCGAACGTTGAAAATCCGGTCGCTGGTGCCGGAGACATAGGAGGTGTACTGCCCCAGCACGTCCCGGAACAGCACCTTTTCCAGCCCCGCCTTGGTAACGGTGGGATAGGTGATCCGGGCGGGGATCACGAGCTCCTGCCCGGGCTGGGCCTGCTCCACCAGCTTTTCGGCCGCCGCCACGTCAAAGGTAACGCCCACGCGCCCCTCCACCACCTGACCGGTGGCCCGGTCATAGGAAGCGTTCTTGCCCTCACCGCCGATCTCCCGCTCCACTGCCGCCAGATCCAGGGCCTTGCCCTGGGTCACGGTGCTGACGCATTCGATGGGGTCCAGACACCGGGTGGTCACGGCCTGATGCAGGGCCCGGGCCAGCTTATCCCGGTCAATGGTGCGTCCGTCGGCGGGCTTGGTGACGTAGAAGCCGTCGCCCTTGCCCTCCTCCATACGGTATGCGCCGTCCACCGGGTCACGGCTCAGCTCCCGGCTCAGGCTCTCCGCCCGCTGGGACAGCTGCGCCGCATCCAGATCCCACCGGACTGCCGCCTGAGTCTCCCCAAACCAGCTGCGGATCAGGTGATACCCGTTGACGAAGAAACTTCCCCCATGGGCCGCGTTCCAGGCAGCCTGGGCCGCCTCCTGCGGCGTAACGGATACCCCAAGCTCCGACAGGCTCACCTGTCCGATGGTCTCCTCTCCCAGGGTCAGGTGGATGACCTCGCCGCTGCACGCATCGGCTCCGTCCCGCTGCCATTTATCCCGAACCTCCTGGGCGGTAAGTCCGCCCACGTCCACGCCCAGCACCCGGGTACGGTGCAGGGTGGTCCTTCCCGCAGCGGCCGCGATGCACACCGCCAGGTATGCCGCCGCCAGAAGGCCCACGGCGATACCCGCCGCCATCCCGGCGATCCGGCCCGCCGAACGGGGCCGCTTTTCCTTCTGCAAGGGCTTCTGGTCTGTCTTTTCCATCAGGGCCCCTCCTCATCATTCTGTTGCCGCGCTGTTGCGCGTTCGTATAGTATACTACATCTCCTTCCAAAAAAGGTTACAATCCGGTAACAATCACCGGTTCTTCAACACACTGTTGATTTATGTGCGGGCCCGCTTGGGGATCCGGATGGTCAGCAGGATCTCCTGCTCCGTGTCCCGCCGGTCCCACCCGGCGTCCACCCCGGCCTGACGCATCAGGTGCAGTCCCCGGTCCACGCTGTTGAGAAACAGCCGCACATCCTTGATGATGTAGGTGCTGCGCCCCCGGGGCGGCGTGGTCCGGTCCTCCTGCAGAAGCTTTTCCACATGGGCCTCCGCCTGGGCCACGTTCATCTGCCGCCGCACCATGTCCCCGGCGGCCCGGCGCTGGACCTCCGGGTCCTGGAGCCGCAGCAGCGCCCGGGCATGCCGCTCCGTCAGCCCGTTTTCCCGCAGAAGATTCCGCACATCCTCCGGCAGCCGCAGAAGCCGCAGCTTGTTGGCCACCGTGGGCTGGGCCCGGCCCAGGCGCCGGGCGGCCTCCTCCTGGCTGAGCCCATACCGGGAGATCAGCCGCGCAATGGCCGCCGCCTCCTCCCAGCAGTCCAGGTCCCGCCGCTGAAGATTTTCCATCAGAGCCAGCAGGGCGGAGTCCTCCTCGCCCACCTGGGCCACCAGACACGGCACCTCCCGCAGTCCGGCGATCCGGGCCGCCCGCAGCCGCCGCTCCCCGGCCACCAGCTCATACCCGTCTCCGGCCCGGCGAACCGTCAGCGGCTGTAAAATGCCGCAGGAGCGGATGCTGGCGGCCAGCTCCGCCAGCCCCACCTCGTCAAAGCCCTGCCGGGGCTGCTGGGGATTGGGCCGGATGCGGCCCAGGGGGATGTACTGGACCCGTGTGGACAGAAATTCACCCTTTCGCTGCAATTTCATGGCGCTCGCCCTCCTTTTCCCCATTTTATCCGTCCCGGGCGGCAAAAAAGGCCGCACTCTGTCGGGAAATCAAAATTTCCCCGCTTGCGCCCCGGACTGCAATGTCTGCGCCGTGTATGTGGAGCCGTCTCACCGCTCCGTTGAAAACAGGAACATATCATAATTGTGTTGACGGCAGTCCGTGAGATGGGATACAATGAGAAAAAAGGAGGGGAAACTCTATGAAGAAGCGTCTGGAAGCCCTATGGTGCGCACTGTTCCGCGTGAACAAAAACGCTACCGGCTACACCTGGCCCATTTGCCGGATACTGCTGTGTCTATTGTCCTACTGGCTTTTGACAGTGGTCAACGGAAGTCGGCCCATGAGTACGCCCCGGGCGGTGGTGTTCGTGCTGCTGATCGTGCTGACCTGGGGACTCTTTTACGGCGTTATATGCGCACTGGTGGAGATCAGCATCGTCCGGAAGCACCGCAGATCCCCCAAGACCAGGCAGCCGGTATCGGGCCGGGAGAAGGCTGCCGGAAAGCCCTTTTCCCTGGAGCAGCTGGCAGCGCTGGCGGAGGAGAATGACATTGTGGAGCTTCGCCTGCTTCACGGCAGCCGGACTGTCACCGCCGGGTCCAGCTCCGACTACACGCCCCAGAAGGGTTTTTTCGATAAGCGCTACTATGTGGGCAGCAAGGAAATGGAAACTATCGACGATTTCCGGCGGGCATTGGAGCCATACGCCCCCGGCGGCACCGTCACGGTGCTGACCATTGACGGCGTAAAGCCCCAATAAACATTTGCAGCACGGAAGAGAGCCGTATGATGCACCGCATATCCCCGCGGAAGCCACCCTCAGCAGCGGAAAAAATGCTTGCCATCCGGAGCCCCGGGGGGTACAATAGCACCAATCAGAAAACAGGAGGCGTATTCCTATGGAGTTTAACCCGCAGAAGCAGCTGGCAGGCCTGCTGGAGTGGATGGACCAGCAAATGACCCTGTGCCATGGCAAGACCGCCGTCATCGGCATTTCCGGCGGCAAGGACAGCAGCACCGTGGCGGCGCTGGCAGTGGCCGCCTACGGCCGCGAGAACGTGTACGGCGTCCTGATGCCCAACGGCGTCCAGCCGGATATCGACTATTCCCAGGCCCTGGTGGAGCACCTGAACATTCCCCACTGCACCATCAATATCCACGACGCCGTCCAGGGCGTCCTTCACGAGATGGAGCAGGCGGGCCTGGAGCCCAGCCGCCAGACCCGGGTGAACCTGCCCTCCCGCATCCGCATGGCCACTCTGTACGCCGTGGCCCAGACCGTGCCCGACGGCATCGTCATCAACACCAGCAACCTCTCCGAGGACTGGGTAGGCTACTGCACCATTTACGGTGACTCCGCCGGGGCCTTCTCCCCCCTGGGCATGTACACCACCGAGGAGGTCATTGCCCTGGGCCGGGTCCTGGGCCTGCCGGAGAAGTTCCTGGTAAAGGCCCCCTCCGACGGCCTCACCGGCCTCACCGACGAGGACAACCTGGGCTTTACCTATCACGCCGTCAACGAATACGTTCGCCGGGGCGTCTGCGACCCGGCCATCCGGGCCCAGATCGACCAGAAGCACCGCGTCAGCCGCTTCAAATTCCAGACCCTGCCGGTGTATCACAACGGTTTGCCCATGGCTCTTACCGACGAGACGGATTACTACAAATAAGCGCCAAACACCCCGGAGCAGCGCTCCGGGGTGTTTCAGCCTGTCAAAAATCCTTTTTGACAGGCTGAAAAGCATTTTCAAAACTTTCATAAAAGTTCTGAAAATGCGGTGATTGAAAACGAAAGACACCCCTGATGGGTTTCTTTCGTAACTATCTTCCTTTCCGAAGGCGGAGGCAATCTGCCCTTTTTTGACAAGCTGCCAAACACCCCGGAGCAGCGCTCCGGGGTGTTTGCATTGGTCTTTATTTGCTGCGGATGAACAGCACCCCCAGGGTGCCGGGGCCGCAGTGTGAGGTGACGGTGGACCCTGCGGTGGTCTCGATGATCTCCTCAAAATCGGGACACAGCTCCAGGAGCTTCTGCCGCACCGCCTCCACCGCCTCCGGGGCGCAGCGGGTATGGGTAATGAACACCCGGTGCCTGTTGATATCATCCCGTCCCTGGAGCCGGTCCTGGGTGTATTGCAGCATCACCTTGTCAATGGGGCCGCGATACTTTTTGCCTGGGGTCATCTTGCCGTCCTTCACCTCGATGCAGGGCTTCAGCTTCAGCAGATTGCCGCCGAAAGCGCTGAGGGCCGAGCACCGCCCACCCTTGTACAGATAGTCCAGCCGGTCAATAACAAAGCTGGCCTCCACCCGGGGAGCCAGGTCCGTGCAGGCCCTCTGAATTTCCTCCGCCGTATGTCCGGCCGCCGCCAGCTCCGCGCCGTGGAGCACCAGCAGGCCCTGGCCCGTGGACAGGTTCCGGGAATCCACCACATATACGTCGCCGACGTCCGCCGCCGCCATGCAGGCGTTCTGATACGAGCTGGAAAAGTCGCTGCTGATGCAGAAGTGCACGACGCTGTACCCCTGCTGGTGCCAGGACCGGAACTCCCGGACATAGTCGAACACGTTGACGGCGCTGGTCCGGGGCAGCTGGCCGCTGGCGTCCACATAGTCATAAATGGTCTCCGGCGTGATCTCCACGCCGTCGCGGCCCACCTGGTCGCCGCAGTGCACCGACAGGGGGGTGATGGCAATGTCGTACTTTTCGATCAACTCCGGCGATAAGTCGCAGGTGCTGTCCGAGGTGATCTTTACCTTCATTTGCTGCCTTTCTCCTTACATTAAGGCCCCGGGCCGGGCCCGGCGGCGATTTGAGCAAGAGTTTTTCCCAATTCTTCCTTTCGCGGCACTTCCAAAACCGCCGCACATGATATTATATCGAAAAAGCCCCCGGGATGCAAGAAAAACTTGCCATTTCTCCCGAGAAAAGCGCGGCAATTCCCATAGAATTGCCGCGCTTTTCTGATTTTATTCCTCAAACAGACTGGCCTGGTAGGGCAGCCCCCCCTTGCCGATGTTCCGGCGCTGGGCAGCATTTTCCTCCGCCAGGGCGTCGGCAATGGCCATTTTCCGGATGATATTGCGGACGGTGGCGTCCAGGTCGGTGCCCGCCCGATAGTCGGCAGGGAAGATGAAATCCACCCGCCCCTTGGCCAGCAGATCCTCCACGCCCTGGCGGTTCTCCTGCTGGTACACGGCAATGGCCTGGCCGCCGTAGGCCCGCATCATCTTCATGCATGGCACATCAGACAGGCCGTCTCCCACATAGATCATGTTGGTAAACGGCACCCGCTTGCTGTCGTCGGGCATGGAGTCATTGAGGGTCTTGTCGTCGGACACATCCAGCACGCCCTTATTGATGCGATAGACGAACTGGGTCTTGTTGGTGAAGTTTACGTCCAGCTTGGGCCACGAGGCCAGCCCGTCCCCATCATAGAAAAACTCACAGGCGTAGATCTCCCGGAACTCCCGGGCGATGCCGCTGCCCTCGATAATCTCCCGCAGGCCGGAGGAGATGACATAGTGCTCCACCTGCACCCCCTGGCTGCGTCCAAATTCGTTGATGCGTCCGAACCAATCGGCCACCCCGGGAAACAGCTCCATCCCGTGACCGCACCGCACCAGGAAATCCCGATCCAGCCGGATGTTCTGGGCCCGGCATTCGGCGATCATGGTGTACATGTACGCCAGCAGCCCGTCCATGCGGTTCTCCCGGCCAAAGTCATTGGCCTTCCTCCAGAATTCTGCCGGAGTATAGCCCAGCGCCGGGATAAATGCATAGTCCTCCATGTCCGTGGTGCACAGAGTCTTGTCAAAGTCATACAGCAGCGCCACAATAGGCGTCATACCGCCACCTCCTTGCGTATAGGGCAAAAGCGGCCCCCAGGGGGCCGCTTTTTGCATTTCATATCAGCGTCTGTCGCCGCCGTTGTAGTTGCGGCCAAACTGCAGGTCCTCCAGGTTCAGCTTAAAGTCCAGGGGAAAAGGGGAATCCTCCTCTTTCTTCTCCTGGGGCTTTTCCTCCGGCGGCTGAGGCTCCGGGTCGGGCTGCTGCTCCTGCGAAGGCTCCTCCTGAGAAGCAGGCTCCGCATCCGTCGCAGCCTCCGCCACAGGCACGGCGTTCTCCTGGGGGGCAGGCAGGGCCACGGCCTCGCTCTGCTCCTCCTGCTCCGGCGCATTCCGCTCCGGCAGAGCATCCAGAAACGCCATCTGCTGGGCGCACAGCTCCCGGCTGCGCTGGATAAAGCTCTCCGTCTCGCTTTGGGCCGCAGCCAGCTTCTCCCAGGAATCCCGGATCTCCTGCTGGAGCTGCCGGGCCTGGATCTCGGCCTCGCCCCGGGCCTCGATCAGGATCCGCTGCGCCTCCGCCTGGGCGTTGGAAATGGTCTTTTCCTTTTCCGCGTGGGCCTCGGCGATGGACTTGTCCCTTTCGGCCTGGGCCTCAGCCACCATCTGGGCCGCCATTTTCTGGGCCGCCAGCAGGGTAGACCGCATGGCGTCCTCGGTGGCGCGGTATTCCTCCACCTTCTCGGCCAGCACCTTCAGCTTGGCCTTCAGGGTGGTATTGTCCTTATACAGCGCGGTATAATCCTCCGTCAGGCCGTCCAGAAATTCGTCCACAGCCGTCATACTGTAGCCGCTGCTCAGACCGGACGATTTGGGAAAGGTTTTCTCGGAAACTTCCTGGGGTGTGTACATGATCTATCCCTCCGTTTTTTGCTGTATCGGTCCGTCACATGTACAGGCCGCTGTTTTCCAACTCGTCGATCAGGTCGCCCATAAGATCCACGGAATAGGGCGTGGCGATATAGGTCTTGGCGGCCACGCGCTTGACCTTGCCGCCGGTAGCATAGGCCACGCCGGATACGAAGTCCAGCAGCCGCCGGGCAGTATCGGGGTCGGTGTTCTCCATATTCACCACCACGGTGCGCTTTTCCAGCAGATGATCGGCAATGGCCGTGGCGTCCTCGTCATACTTCGAGGGCTTCACCAGCACCACCTTCAGCTGGGTAGTGGCGTGGATGTTCACCACCTTGCTGCGGCGCTCCTCATCCCGGCGCTCCTCCCGCCGGTCGTCCCGGCGGGGACGATCCTGGTAATCGTTCTCCTGATATTCCACCGGTTCATCCTCGTCGTCATAGGGATGGATAAACTTCTTGAACTCGTCCTTCAGGCTCATGTGCTTCCCTCCGCTCTTTATTTTGTATAGTCCCGTGCGCCGAAAATTGCCGTACCCACCCGGATCATGTTGCTGCCGCACCGGATGGCGTCGGCAAAATCGCCGCTCATGCCCATTGACAGATATTCCATCTTATTATCGTATATTTTTGCATTGATGTCAACATAAAGCCACCGCATTTTCTCGAAATATGCCAGATTTCCGTGGGGCTCCATGGCCACCGGAGGGATGGTCATCAGTCCCCGGACCCGGACATGAGGCATGGCCAGAGCCGTTTCCGCGGCGGCGGCGATATCCTCCGGCGCAAAGCCGCTTTTGGCCGCCTCCCCGCCGATGTTCACCTCCAGCAGGATATCCTGGCAGAGCTCCAGCCTTCCGGCGGCCTTTTCGATCTCCTGCAGCAGCTCCGTGCTGCCCACAGACTGGATCAGATCGGCCTTGCCCACCACCTGCCGCACCTTGTTGCGCTGGAGATGGCCGATAAAGTGCAGGGGGCGGCCGGCGTAGGCGTTTTCCGCCAGCTTGGCGGTCATCTCCTGCACCCGGTTTTCGCCCAGGGCGTCGATCCCGGCGGCAATGGCCTCCTGGCAGGCGGCGGCGTCGTTCATTTTGCTGGCGCCCACCAGGATAACGTCGGCGCCGGTGCGCCCCGTTTCCCGGGCCGCCTGGTCCATCTGCTGCCGGACGGCGGCAATATTCTCCGCAATAGACATAGTGAAAGCCTCCCTTTCCGCGGTCAATCTTCTTTCAATATCTGTGTGCCGTCCAGGGTCACGCCGGTCATGATGACCTCGTCGCCGGGACGGAGCGTTGACAGTCCCTCGGTGTTCTGAGGCACGGACACCAGCACATAGTCGTCCCCCTGATACACCATTTCCACAGGCTTGAACTGGGGGAAGCTGCCCTGAACGCAGTATACGCCCAGCTTTCCGTTGTCGCTCTGCCGCAGGCACACGGAGGGCAGACGCAGCCCCGTATAGCTGTGCAGCACGATCTGCGCCGTCTGGTGCCGCAGCTGAGTGGTCTCCGCCAGATATTCCCGGCAGGACAGCACCACCACGCACCGGCCGTTTTCCGCCGGGCCCACGGAATGCACCTCGGCGGCAATGTCGTCGGTGACGCCCTTGGTCAGCCGCAGAGATACGCTGCCGCAGGCGGCAATGCGCTGGGCCTCCTCCTCCGCCACGGCGGCGGCATAGTACCAGGTGTTGCTGTAAATCAGCTTGCCCACGTTGGCGGTATTCTCCCCGGGGGCCAGGCTGTCCAGAGCGCTGGGAGTCAGGTCCCCCAGGCCCGCCGGGGTCAGCACGGACTCATACCCGTCGCACACGGCGGAGTACGTCCCCGCCCGGGGAGCGGTGATATCCGTGGCCCCGGTAAGGCCCGCCTGCAAGGAGTCGATCTCGTCCTGCACCGCGGCGATCTCCGTTTTGATCTCCTGACTGGAGGTATAGGCCCGGCTGCGCTTGACAATGGCGGCCTTCAGCTGGGACAGGTCGCCGGAGGCGGCGGTATAGTCCCCGCCGGTGAGATTCTTCCGCAGGGTCATGATTTCGTCGGAAATGGAGCCGTCCAGCTTCAGAGCGGCGTCGGGGTTCAGATAGGAGGACAGGGCGTATTCCAGCTGCTCCAGCTGCAGGCGCTTGGCCTGGATCTGGGCCACGGCCTCCAGGGCCCCGGGGCTGTCATAGGCGGTAGCGATGACCTGGCCCTTTCCCACCTTTTCCCCCTCGTCCCGGGTATGGCTCAGGGTCCCGGCCTCGGAGCGGAAGGCTTCCTCCTCCCGCACCAGCCAGCCGGAGGCCTCCACGGATTCCTCCGTGGTGCTGGTATACACCCGGGTGGTGGCGTAGGGGTTCGTCAGATACCGCACCCCCTGGACCAGAAAATAGAACACCACCGCCGCCGCCAGGGCAATGGACAGAATTTTGAATGCGCGGGTGGACTTCATGGCGTAACCTCCTTTGGTGGCCGGGTGATGGTGTTGGGGCGCTGCCGCGCGCCGGGGCATGTCTCAAAAAATCTCCGTGCCCAAGGCTTTGCCTGCGGCAAAGCGCTTGTGCGCCCTGTCGGGCGGCGGCGCTATTGCGCCTCCGACGGCAAGCCCGGGTCGTTCAATGGCACCGGATGAACCGGAATGATGGTGGATATTGCGTGCTTGTAAATCACCTGCTGCTTGTTGCCCAGGCGCCGCAGACGCGGCGTCTGGGGCCCCGTGATTTTATTCCGCACGGACGGAGTGAATCCGCCCGTGCCCAAGGCTTTGCCTGCGGCAAAGCGCTTGTGCGCCCTGTCGGGCGGCGGCGCTATTGCGCCTCCGACGGCAAGCCCGGGTCGTTCAATGGCACCGGATGAACCGGAATGATGGTGGATATTGCGTGCTTGTAAATCACCTGCTGCTTGCCGTCGGTGTCCAGCACCACGGTGAAGCTGTCAAAGCCGGTGACGCTGCCCCGCAGCTGAAAGCCGTTCATCAGAAATACGGTAACGGGCAGGCTCTGCTTGCGGACCTTGGTCAGGAAAATGTCCTGAAGATTGTTTTTCTGCATAACGAATGCTCCTTTTCTCTTTGTGCGGACGGCTGTCCGCCTGCCCTTATCCTAAGCCATGGGCTGTGAGAAAATCTGTCGCATTCTGTAAAGCCGCCGGGAAATCCGGCTCCCGGTCCCAGAGGATCCAGTGGATGTCCGGGTTGCGCCGCAGCCAGGTCAGCTGCCGCTTGGCGTACTGGCGGGAGCGGAGCTTGACCTCCTCCACCGCCTGGTCCGTGGTGGCCGCGCCGTCGGCCACCGCCAGAAACTGCTTGTAGCCGATGGCCTGCAGGGCCGTGGCATCCCGGGGCAGGCCGCTGTCCAGAAGGTCCTGCACCTCCTGCAAAAGCCCCTGGCGGACCATGTCGTCCACCCGCCGGTCAATGCGCCGGCGCAGGTCCTCCCGGTCCCGGAAGCTCAGCCCGATATACACCGCCTCGTACCGGTCCGGACGCTGCCGTCCCCGCCTGTCCCGCAGGGACATGGGCTCCCCGGTCTGCTCATAGATCTCCAGCGCCCGGAGAATGCGCTTTTCATCCCGCAGGTGCAGCCGTCCGGCGGTTTCCGGGTCCACGGTTCGCAGCCGCTCCAGCAGCGCCTCCGGCCCCTGCTCCCGCAGCTCCCGCTGGAGCCGCAGCCGTACCTCGCCGCCCTGGCTGCCGGGGGCGAAGTCGTCTCCCCGGATCAGGGCGTCCAGGTACAGGCCCGTGCCACCGGCCAGCACCGGGAGCTTTCCCCGGCTGAGGATATCCTGAATGCAGGCGTCCGCCGCCTGGCAGAACCGGGCCGCAGACCACTGCTCCGCCGGGTCCGCCACGGCGATCATGTGATGGGGGACCCCCTCCATCTCCTCCGCCGTGGGGGCGGCGGTGCCGATGGTCATGCCCCGGTAGATCTGCATGGAGTCCACGGATACCACCTCGCCGCCGAAGCGCCGGGCCAGAGCCACGGCCATTTTCGTTTTTCCGCTGGCGGTGGGACCCACCACGCACAGGACCCTGGGGGCCATAGGCCGCTCCTTTCCGGGCGTCACGCCCGCTTGAACATTTTTTCCACCTGGTATTTGCTGAGCTTCACCGCCACCGGGCGGCCATGGGGGCAATACTGAATTTCCCCGGACTGGACCCTGTCCACCAGACGCCGCAGCTCGGCGGGGTCCGTGTGCATCCCGGCCTTGATGGCGGATTTGCAGGCCATGGTCTGCAATAGGCTGTCCCGGGCTGCGTCCGGGTCCGCCCGGTTCAGCCGCAGGTCCTCCGCCAGCTCCTCCAGGGCTCCGGTGGGGTCGTCTACCCCGGCGGGCACCCCCCGCACCAGCACCGCGCCGCCGAAATCCTCGCACCGGAACCCATACCGCTCCAGCAGGGGCAGCTGCTCCAGCACCGCCGCGCAGTCCTCCGGCGACAGCTCCACCGCCATGGGCTCCAGCAGTGTCTGGGACATGATGGGCTCCGTGGCGGCCTTCAGCGCGTCGAACCGTACCCGCTCGTGGGCAGCGTGCTTGTCGATGAGCCACACGTTCTCCTGCTCATCCTCGCAGATGATATACGTCCGCAGCACCTCGCCGGCAATGCGCCAGGGGGCCTCATGCGGCGGCTCCAGAGTCACCTGCTCCGGCAGGGATACCGTCTCCTGCACAGGCGGTTCTTCCCGCACAGGCGCCGGTTCCTGCGGCTCTGCCGCCGAGGCCGGGGACGGCGGGGTAATGTGATAGCTGACGCCGGGCCGGGCCGTGGGGGCCGTGAAGGCCTTCCCCGGCTCCGGGGCCACGTCCCGCACCGCCATGGTCTGGGCCGGTCTTTCCTCCGGCTGCGCCGCAGGCCGGGACACCGGCGCGGCGGGACGGGCGGTATAGCTGCCCAGCGGGCGCTTCTCCGGCTCCGGCTTCTGCTGCTGCCGGAACTCCTGAGCCGTCATGGTCCGGTAGAAGGGCTTCTCCTCCTTTTCCGGGGCCTTGGGGCGAGCTGCCGCGTCCAGGGCATCCAGGACGGTATAGTACACCGCATCGAAGGCGGTTTTATCCGATACGAATTTCACCACGGTCTTGGCCGGATGCACGTTCACGTCCACCCGGTCCTCCGGCAGGGTCAGATGCAGCACGCAGCCGGGGAACTTCCCCTTCAGCAGGCGGTTGCGGTACGCCTCCTCCAGGGCCGCCGACAGCAGCTGGCTCTTGACGAACCGTCCGTTGACGAAGAACAGCTGGCGGCCCCGGGTGCCGTGGCCGTTCAGGGGCCGGGTCACATAGCCCGACACCTGCACGTCGCCGCCGCAGCCCCGGACCTCCTGCAGGCCCATGGCGAAGTCCCGGCCCATGGCCGCGTATACGGCGGACAGCAGCTGCCCGTCGCCGGGGGTGTGGAGCACCTCGGCCCCATCCCGCAGCAGCTTGAAGGACACCTCCGGATGGCTCAGGGCCAGGTGCTGGACGATGCCGGACACGGCGGCCCCCTCGGCGCTGTCCTTCTTCATGAACTTCATCCGGGCAGGAGTGTTGTAAAACAGGTCCCGGACGCAGATGGTGGTGCCCTCCGGGCACCCGGTCTCTTCCACCTGCCCGGGCACGCCGCCCTCCAGATGCAGGGAGGCCCCGGTCTGGGCCCCGGTCTGGCGGGTGAAAATATCCACCCGGGACACGGCGGAGATGGCCGCCAGGGCCTCGCCCCGGAAGCCCAGGGTGCCGATGGCGGCCAGGTCCGCCGCCGTGCGCAGCTTGCTGGTGGCGTGGCGCAGAAACGCCGTGGGCAGCTGCTGCGGCGCGATGCCGCAGCCGTTGTCCGTAATGCGCAGATAGGTGAGGCCCCCGCGCTGGACCTCCGCCACAATGGCGGTGGCCCCGGCGTCCAGGGCGTTTTCCAGCAGCTCCTTGGCCACGCTGGCGGGCCGCTCCACCACCTCGCCGGCGGCGATCAGATCCGCCACATGCCGCGGCAGGCATTGAATATCAGGCATAGCGTTGTCCTTTCGTGTTATGTCAGCTTCTTTTTCAGTTCATACAGCAGCTGCAATGCCTCCAGAGGCGTCAGCGAGTCCACCTGGGTCCGGCGGAGCCGGTCGACGACCTGGCTCTCGGCCACGGCGGCAAAGGATACCTGGTCCTCCCGGGGAGCGGGGGCTGCCGCCGGGCGGCCGGACTCCTCCTCCAGCTGCCGGAGGATTTTTCTGGCCCGGGACACCACCGCGTCCGGCAGGCCCGCCAGCTTGGCCACCTCGATGCCGTAGCTGCGGTCCGCGCCGCCGGGGACGATCTTCCGCAGGAACACGATCTCCTCGCCCCGGGCCCGGACGGCGATGTTGTAGTTCTTCACGCCGGGGAGGGTGCCCTCCATGGCGGTAAGCTCGTGGTAATGGGTGGCAAACAGGGTCTTTGCCCCCAGGCGCTTGGGGTCGGCGCAGTATTCCAAAACCGCCCGCGCGATGCTCATACCGTCGAAGGTAGAGGTGCCCCGGCCGATTTCGTCCAGGATCAGCAGGCTCTTGTCCGTGGCGGCATGGAGGATGTCGCTGACCTCCGTCATCTCCACCATAAAGGTGGACTGCCCCGCCGACAGATCGTCGGAGGCCCCGATGCGGGTAAATACCCGGTCCACAATGCCCAGGCGGGCCGCCTTGGCCGGGACAAAGGACCCGATCTGGGCCATGAGCACCATCAGCGCCACCTGGCGCATGTAGGTGGACTTGCCCGCCATGTTGGGGCCTGTGATGATGGACACCCGGTCCTCGCTGCGGCCCATATAGGTGTCGTTGGGCACAAACAGGGCGTCAGGCCGCATGGCCTCCACCACCGGGTGGCGTCCCTGGTGGATCTCGATAACGCCGGACTCGTCCACCACCGGGCAGCAGTAGTTGTTCTTCACCGCCACCGCTGCCAGGGAGCACAGGCAGTCCGCCTCCGCCACGGCGGCGGCCGTGGCCTGGATCCGGGCCACATGGCCGCTCAGCTCCTGCCGCAGCCGGGTGAACAGCTCATATTCCAGGGCCGATACCCGGTCCGACGCGGACAGGATGTCGTGCTCCAGGTCCTTCAGCTCCTGGGTAATATAGCGCTCGCCGTTGACCAGGGTCTGCTTGCGGATATAGGTATCCGGCACCTGGTCCTTGAAGGAGTTGGACACCTCGATGTAATAGCCGAATACCTTGTTGTACCCGATCTTCAGGGTGCGGATGCCGGTTTTCTCCTTTTCGGCGGCCTCCATAGAGGCGATGATGCCCTTGCCGCCATGCAGAATGCCCCGCAGGCGGTCCACCTCCGGGTCGAAGCCCTCCCGGATGAACTCCCCCTCCCGGACGGAGAAGGGGGGATCGTCGCACAGGGTGCGGCCGATCAGGTCCGTCAGGTCCTCCAGAGTGTCCAGCTGGGCCAGCTCCCCCAGGCGGCCCCGGTCAAAGGCCGACAGCAGCTCCTTCACATGGGGCAGCCGCGCCATGGCGTTTTTCAGGGCTACCACATCCCGGCCCCCGGCTGTGCCGTATACAATGCGGCCCACCAGCCGCTCCATGTCGCCGATGCCGGACAGGGCCAGGGCCAGCTCCTCCCGCACCATGGTGTGGTCCACCAGCTGGCCCACGGCGGCGCTGCGGCGGGTGATGGCCGTAACGGACAGCAGGGGCCGCTCCAGCCAGCTGCGGAGCATCCGCCCGCCCATGGGGGTCTTGGTCTTGTCCAGCACCCAGAGGAGGCTCCCCTTCTTCTCCTTGCTGCGCAGGGTCTCCGTCAGCTCCAGGTTCCGCCGGGCCGTCAGGTCCAGCTCCATGAACTGCCCCTGCTGATAGTAATCCAGGTCGTCCACGTGGCGCAGGTCGGTTTTCTGCGTCTCGTGGAGATAGCCCAGCAGCGCCCCCAGCGACAGCGCCGCCGCGGGGTTCCCCTTGGGCAGCCGGGCGGCGGCCTCGTCGCCGAACTGGGTGCGGACGGTCTTTTCCGCCTCCTGCAATTGAAAGCGCCCGGCGGGCAGCCGCTCCACATGGCAGTGGAGCTTATCCTGCATCAGACTCAGCAGCGGCCCGCAGTCGTAGGCCGCCTGGTTCACCACCGCCTCCGCCGGGGAAAACCGGCCCAGCTCGTTGAGCAGGTGCTCCGCCCGGTCCGGACCCTGGAAGGCGGTGACGTGGGTCTTGCCGGTGGAGATGTCGCACACGCTGAAGCCCGCGCAGGTGTCGTCCAGATACAGCCCCGCGCAGAAGTTGGAGCGTCCCTCCTCCAGGCAGGCCGCATCGATGACCGTGCCGGGGGTCACCACCCGGATAATGTCCCGGTCCACCAAGCCCTTGGCGGTGGCGGGGTCCTGGGTCTGCTCGCAGATGGCCACCTTGTAGCCCTTGGCAATAAGCCGGGCAATATAGGCGTCGGAGGCGTGATAGGGAATGCCGCACATGGGCACCTTTTCCTCAAAGGGCTTGTTCTTGTCCTTGTCCCTGGTGGTCAGGGTCAGGTCCAGCTCCTTGGACGCCTTCCGGGCGTCGTCGCCGAACATCTCGTAAAAATCCCCCAGCCGGAAAAACAGGATGGCGTCCTGATTCTGCTCCTTGATCTGCAAATATTGTTTCATCATGGGGGTCAGCTCCGCCATGGTTTCACCCGCGCTTTCTGCCGCATGTGCGGCGTATCTGTCGAATGGTAGTGGAAAACATTGTTGAAAAGTGCAAAACTTCGTTCAATAGGGGGAATTATTCCATCTCCCCGAACAGCGCCCAGGTGTTGCTGTCGGTGATCCTCACGTTCCGGTACTGGCCCAGGGCGTCCCTGCTGCCCACCAGGTGCACCAGCCGTCCCCCCGCCGTCCGGGCGGACAGGGGCCACCGGGCGTCGTCGGTCTCGCCGTCCACCAGCACCCGCAGGGTCCGGCCTACATACCGGGCATGAAGCCGGGCGGATATCTCGTTTTGCGTATTGCACAGCATATCGAACCATTTCTGCTTTTCCGCCCGGGGAACGGGGTCGTCCATTCTGGCCGCCGGCGTACCGGGCCGGGGGGAGAAGATGAAGGTAAACAGGGCGTCGAACTCCACCTGCCGCACCAGGTCCACGGTCTCCATGGCCTCGGCCTCCGTCTCGCCGGGGAAGCCGATGATCACATCGGAGGTCAGCACCAGGTCCGGCATGACCTTCCGGGCATAGCCGATCAGGTCCAGATATTTCGCCCGGTCATAGGGGCGGTTCATGGCCCGCAGCACCCGGTCGCAGCCGGACTGCACCGGCAGGTGCAGCTGATGGGCCACATGGCGGCTTTGGGCCATGGTGTCGAACAGCTTATAGCCGGCGTCCTTGGGCTGGGACGACATAAAGCGGATCAGGTAGTCGCCGTCGATCTTGTCCAGCTCCCGCAGCAGGTCCGCAAAGTCCCAGGGCTCCGGCAGGTCCTTGCCGTAGGAGTTGACGTTCTGGCCCAGCAGGGTGATCTCCTTATACCCCTCCGCCGCCAGCTGGCGGACCTCCTCCACGATCTTCTCCGGGGAGCGGCTGCGCTCCCGGCCCCGGACATAGGGGACGATGCAGTAGGAGCAGAAGTTGTTGCACCCATACATGATGGATACCCACGCCCGAACCCGGCCCTCCCGGACCACGGGCATGCCCTCGGCAATGGAGCCGTGCTCGTTCTCCACGGAGAACACCCGGCCCCGGCGGGTATACACCCGGTACAGCAGCTCCGGGAACTTCCACAGGGCCTGGGGACCGAACACCAGGTCCACATGGCGATAGCTCTCCCGGACCCTCCGGGCCACCTCCGGCCGCTGGGCCATACAGCCGCACAGGCAGATGATCTGCTCCGGGTTCGCCTTTTTCGTGTGGGTCAGGGCGCCCAGGGTGCCGTAAACCCGCTTTTCCGCATGGTCCCGGATGGCGCAGGTATTCATGACCACAATGTCCGCCCGGGCCGGATCGTCGGTGAAATCGCACCCCATATCCCGCAGCATCCCCAGAATGTGCTGGCTGTCGGCCACGTTCTGCTGGCAGCCGAAGGTGTCCACCAGGGCCAGAGGCGTCCGGCCCCGGGCCCGGTGGATATCGTGTATTTTCTCGGTAAACTCCCGCTGGCGGGCCATCTGCCCGTCGTCGAGAAGAACTTGCTTTCTGTCCAATGGAAACCTCCCAGCCGCCCGTTTTCGTAAAATAGGCGGCACTTTCCGAATTTAATAACTTATCATACCACATTTTTCTCTCCGTTACAAGGAAGGCCGCCGGGAAAAATGGCGAAAAATTTGTGTCCCCGGCGCTTTATCTTGCCCGAAGAATATGGTATACTGAAGAAAAATCGTCGAAAACGAGGACATCGCACCATGAGAGACAACGAAACCAGACGGCCCGCCCCCCAGGCGGAGGCCGACGGCCTCATCGAGGGCCGGAACGCCGTGATCGAGGCCCTGCGGGCCGGAACGGCCATCGACAAAATTTACCTGGCCAAGGGCGAGACGGACAAGACCCTGGGCCACATTGCCTCCCGGGCCCGGGACGCCGGGGTTGTTGTGGTGGAGGCCGACCGGCGGAAGCTGGACGCCATGAGCCGCACCCACGCCCACCAGGGAGTCATCGCCCTGGCCGCCGTCCGGGAATACGTCAGCATCCAGAGCATTCTGGACAGCGCCGCCGCCAAGGGGGAGCCGCCTCTGCTGGTGGTGTGCGACGAGATCTCCGACCCCCACAATCTGGGGGCCATCCTCCGCACCGCCGAGTGTGCCGGGGCCCATGGGCTCATCATCCCCAAGCGCCGGTCCGCCGGCCTCACCGCCATCGTGGGCAAGACCTCCGCCGGAGCCGTCAGCTATCTGCCGGTGGCCCGGGTGGCCAACCTTACCTCCGCCCTGAAGGACCTGAAAAAACAGGGGGTCTGGATCTTCGGCACCGCCGCCGGGGCCTCCACGGACCTGTACAGCGCCGACCTGAAGGGTCCCGCGGCCATCGTCATCGGCTCCGAGGGCGACGGCATGAGCCGCCTGGTGGCGGAAAACTGCGATTTTTTGGTCAGCATCCCCATGAAGGGGCACATTTCCTCCCTGAACGCGTCGGCGGCCGCAGCCATTCTGCTGTACGAGGCCGTGCGCCAGCGCCGGGGATAACAGCAAGGAGCTTCTATGAGTAAGCAAGACATGCGGCCCACGCCGCCGGAGGAGCACTATACCGTAGACGAGATACTGGAGGAGTTTGGCTCCGGTGCGCCTGCGGAGGAGCCCTCCCCCATACCGGACCCGGCCCCGGAGTCCATACCGGACCCGGCCCCGGAGCCTCAGCCGGAGCCGGAACAAGAGCCGGAACAAGAGCCGGAACAAGAACCACAACCAGAACCTGAACCGGAACCGGAGCCCGTTTCCGAGCCGGAATACCGCCCGGACGACACGCCCCCTCCCCCCCGGGAGAATCCCCTGGATAAGCTGCGCCGCCGGATACAGGCCCGGCAGGAGGACCCCGACGAGCCCGGCCTGGAGCCGGAGGAGGACGACGAGGACGGCGTCCTGCCGGAGCGGACGCCTCTGAAGCAGCGTCTGTCCGCCGCCGTTCAGTGGGTCCGGGACCGCATTCCCGCCCGGGATCTGGAGGAGCCCACGGACGCCCCGGAGGAACCGCCGGAGCCGGAGCCCACCATGGACGACGCTGCCCGGGAGGCCAAATGGCAGTGCGCCCGGACCCACCGGCAGCGCATGCTGCTGGCCCTGCCCGCCCTGCTGACGGTCATCGTGGCCGTTATTGACGGCCTGGATGTGCTGTCCCAGGGGTGGTACGACCATGTGTGGCTGCGCTGCGGCATCCCGGCAGGGCTGCTGATCCTGTGCCTGCTGCTGTGCCCCCACCTGTGGCAGGAGGCATGGGAGCATCTGCGCCATGGCCGGGTCACCGCCCCGGCGGCGGCGCTGCTGTGCGGCCTGGTGGCCCTGGCGGACAGCGCCTGGTGCCTGTTTCTGGGAAATTGTCCGAATTTGCCCTTTGCCGCCCCGGCGGCGGCGCTGCTGTATCTGTGCGTCTGCGGTCAATACCGTGCCGCCCGTGCCCGGTACGACAGCTTCCGCCTGGCCCAGCTGGGCGGCGTTCCCCCGTATGTGGCCTCCGTCACCGCCGCCGGCGCCTGCAAGCAGCAGGGCCGTCTGGAGGGCTTTTACCGTCTGTGGCAGTCTCCGGACCCTGCCGCCCGCTGGCAGCCCATCCTGACGCCGCTGTATCTGGCCCTGGCCACGGTGCTGGCCCTGGTGGCGGCACTGGCCGGCCATCAGATGAACCGTTTTCTCTGGCTGTGGTCGGCGCTGCTGTCGGCCACGGTGCCTCTGTCCCTGCCTCTGTCCGGGACGCTGCCCCTGTCCCTGCTGTGCCGCCGCCTGCACAAAAGCGGCTGCGCCGTGGCAGGCTGGAAGGGTGCCCGGGCCATCTCCGCCGCCCGCCGGGTGGTGGTAACGGATGAGGACCTGTTCCCCGCCGGGGTCCTGTCCCTGCAAAAGAAGGGGAAGGAGGGTCCCGCCTCCGCCCCGGTGGGCACGGTGGAGCTCAACGGTCTGAAGGTATACGGCGAGGAGATCAACCAGGCTCTGGCCTATGCCGAGGCCCTGTGCCGTGCCGCCGGCAGTCAGCTGACCCCTCTGTTCCAGCAGCTGATGGACGGTCAGGTCAGCTTCCGCTATGACGCCCACGATCTCCACTATTACGAGGACGGCGGCGTAGACTGCACCATCCGCGGGGCCACCGTGGCCATGGGCAGTGCCTATTTCATGAAAAAGCGCCGGATCACCCTGCCCCGTGACCTGAAAATGGACACCGGCGTCTTTATGTCGGTGGACGGCAGGCTGGCCGCCATCTTCGTGGTGAAGTACCTGCCCTCCCGGAACGTGGAGTGGGCCCTGCGGGCCCTGCGCCGCAACCGGGTCACGCCGGTGCTGGCCACCCGGGGCGTCAACATCACCCCCAACATGCTCAAGCGGAAATTCCGGCTCAACGCCCGGCCCATCTATCCCGGGGTCGCCACCCGCCTGGCCCTGGCGGACCTTACCGGCCAGCGTGGGGAGGCCCCCAATGCCATCATCTACCGGGACGGTCTGCTGCCCATGGCGGAAACCGTCATCGGCAGTCAGCGCATGTGTCAGGCGGTGCGCTGGTCCACGGCGCTCGGCTGGATCGGCGGACTGTGCGGCCTGGTGCTGTCGTACTATCTCACCACGGCCGGTGATTTTGCGGCCCTGTCGCCGCTGTACATGCTGGCATTTCTGGCGCTGCTGCTGCTTCCCACCCTGCTGCTGTCGGGCCTGGTGAAATATTATTGATCCCCTGATGAAAAAGCTCCCTGTCTCGCATAAGACAGGGAGCTTTCAGCTTGTCAAAAACTTTTTTTGACAAGCTGAAAGCCCCGGGCCACGCCCGGGGCTTTCTTTATTCGTTCGGTCAGCGGTGGTCGCGGTAGACGGGACACTTCTTGTATTCCTCGCCGTAGTCGGGGTTGCAGGTGTACTTCACCTGGGGGTCGTTGGTGGCAAACCGCTTGCCGCACAGCTTGCAGACATACTCGTCGTTGTCATAGCTGCTGAGAAAGCCCTTGCTGATGTAATCCAGATAGTAGCAGCGCGCCATGGTCAGTCCTCCTTGATTAGAAATATGTTTTCGGCTTCAGCCGCAAAAGAACATGATCGGAGGTGTAGTGAAAAAGGAAAAAGATTTCTCCGTCAGAATGGGCATGCTGCTCACTTCGGCGTACCGCCTCATCCGAAACATCGTATTCTCCGCCCAATTCCCGATTAATGGCATTTCCCAAAGCGACCTGCGGGCGCAAAAGAAGCTCATAGTCTCCGTAATGCAGCATGCAGTTGTATACGCGCTGGAGGGTCGCCACTCGGTTTGCAATGAAGTCATATGTCCGGGTGACGCCGTTGGTGCAGCCGGTGACGCGGTCGTCGTAGACAACGATTTCCTCTGGCAGGTCGTTTGACCCGCCGCGAATGGTCTGGATGATCTCCCGGGTCAGGGGGCTGTTGGCGTACTTATCCTCCAGCTCCTTTTGCCTTGCAAGCGCCGCCTGCTTTTCCAGAATGGGTGCCATCCGTTCCTTCTCCAGCTGTTTTTGACGGAGTTTCTCCTGCCGCTTGTGATCCTCCCATACCTGACGGCGGATTTTTTCCAGCTCGTCGTCTGAGTTCTTGCCCGGCTGGCCAGATGGCTCCTCCCATGTCTCCTCATCCTCTGCCCTTGGTTCGGAAAATCTGCTGCCAGATTTGCACAAGCCCCAGACCAACACGACACCGAGGATAATAAAAATGATCCACATAATCAGTGCTATCCTTTCTCCACAGTACTTTTCTTTATTGTAACTACTCAAAATAGCTATGTCAAGAAAATATCCTGTTAAACCAGGCGATAATGTCGAATCCGTATAGTACAATTATCAAAAAACCTGGAGGTGGCCCATGGAAAAAAAGAGAAATTTGCCCAGCGGGTGTCGCAGCTGCGGCAGGCCAAGGGCGTGTCAGCCCGAGACATGAGCCTTTCCCTGGGCCAGAGTGCCGGGTATATCAACAACATCGAAAACGGTGTGAACCTGCCGTCCATGTCCATGTTCTTCTACATCTGCGACTATCTGGGCGTAACACCGGAGGAATTCTTTGCTGCGGAGCTGACCGACCCGGTGCGTCTGCGGACGCTGACCGGCTCCCTGCGGCGGCTCAGCAGTCGCCAGCTGGAGCTGCTGGCCCAGCTGGTCCAGGAAATGAAATAACCCCATCCCCTCCCGCCGATCGGGAAGAGGATGGGGTCGCTTTTTGCCGTTTCCCGCTTTCAACACCCCCCGCAGGGGACAGCGTCCCCGGCGCCCCGCGCACAGGGCGGCGCCCTGCCCGGGCAGGGATCACACGTCCCCTATATGGTGTACACAAACGGGTCCGAGGGATTCTTCATCACCGGGGCCGGGGTGGCGGCGGCCACCCGGGTGCCGCTGCGGACGGAGTGGGTCAAAAACACGTTGCCTCCCACCACGGAGCCGTCGCCGATGTCCGTCTCACCCCCCAGAATAGACGCGCCGGAATAGATGGTCACGTCGTCCCCCACGGTGGGGTGGCGCTTCCCCGGCAGGGACGCGTGCCCCGCCCGGGGCGACATGGCCCCCAGGGTCACGCCCTGATACAGCTTCACGTTCCGGCCGATCACCGTGGTCTCGCCCACCACGATGCCGGTGCCGTGATCGATAAAGAAGTGGGGCCCGATGGACGCACCGGGGTGGATATCGATGCCCGTGCGGCTGTGGGCATATTCGGCCATGATCCGGGGGATCATGGGCACCCGCTGGCAGTACAGCAGGTGGGCAATGCGATAGACAAAGATGGCGAACAGGCCCGGATAGGCAAAGATGATCTCCTCCCGGGACGCAGCGGCGGGATCGGACTCAAACGTGGCGTCCAGGTCCTCCAGCAGCAGCCGCTGCACCCGGGGCAGCCGGCGCACAAACTCCCGGGTGATCTCCTCCGCCCGCTGCACCTGGTCCTCCGGCAGGGCCAGCCGCAGCTGGGCCGTCAGCTTTTCGGAAATGCGCTCCAGCAGCAGGGCGGCATAGTTCTCCGGAGCCAGGGACATCAGCGCCGGGTCCCCGAAATAGGCGGGGAACAGCAGGCGGCGCACCTCCTTGACCAGGTCGATAACCGCCCGGCGGTCCGGCAGGCGCAGGCCGCTGCCGTACAGGGGTGTGGCGCTCTCCGTCAGGGTGCGGCCCATGGCCGCGGCGGCTTCTTGAATGTGTTGGGGATACATAAACAGGCTTCCTTTCCATGTGTGGAAAAATCAAAGCGGCAGGGCATGCAGGATGCATGCGCTGCCGCTGCTTATACGCGCTTTTCCCGGGCAATTCAATCCCGGGCTTTCTGGGCAAACCATGCATGACCGTTCCGGGCATGACAACAGCAGGCCATGGTACAGATGGCCCGGCAGCTATTCATGGAAACGGTACGGTTCATGGCGTTTGCTCCTTTTGGAATCTGGCCCTATTATATGCTCCCCACGGCCCCGCGTCCATTGTCATTTTGGACAAAATGCGGGTTTTATTCGCCCCGCACCCGGCGGTACAGGGTCCCGCAGGCAGGCTGCACCCCCTTGACGGCGAACAGCTCCTCCACTGTGACGAACCGCACCCCCCTGGGCTGCAAGCGGTCCACGATCTCCAGGGCCGCCGTGACGCTGGTGGCGTAGCAGTCGTGGAGCAGGAGAATGTCCCCGTCTCCCGCCCGCCGCAGAACAATGTCCAGGATGCTGTCCACGTCCCGGCTTTTCCAGTCCTCCGTATCTACGGACCAGCAGATGGCCGGAGTCCCCAGGGCCCGCAGCTCCTCCTGCGATATGAAGCCGTAAGGGGGCCGCAGCCAGTAGCTTCCCGGCCCCAGCACCCGTTCCAGGGCCCGGCTGCATTTGTCCAGGTCCGCCAGGGCCTGGGCGGCGGACAGGTCCGTCAGGTCCCCGTGGCCGAAGGAGTGATTGCCGATCTGGTGGCCCTCCTGCCGGATACGCCGCACCAGGTCCTCCCGGCCTTCGATCTGACTGCCCACCAGAAAGAACGTGGCCCTGGCCCCCCGCCGGGAAAGGCCCTCCAGCAGCCGGGGCGTCCAGGCAGGGGAGGGGCCGTCGTCAAAGGTCAGGGCCATGTAAACCGGCTCTCCCGCCGGTTCTGCCGGCTCCGCCGCCGGTTCCGCCGCCGGGGCGCACCCGGTCAGCAGCAGCGCCGCCAGCAGCGCCGCCGCTATCCGCCGCCTCATACCGGTCCCTCCACCGCCACCGCCTGCATCCCCAGCTCCCGGTGCCGCTGCCACACCGTCTCCCTGGGATAGCGCACCACGCCCCGGTCCTCCCAGGGGTCGCAGCAGATATAGTGCTCCCGGTCATATCCCGACAGCACCACGCAGTGCTCGTTGGAAATCCACATGAAGGGCTGGCCCTCCGGCTCCGTCCGGTACCAGGGGCCGTTGACGGTGGGGCGCAGGTCAATGCTGATCCAGATCAGCACCGGAATCCCCCGGTCGATATACCGGCGGCACAGATAGCCAAGCTCCGCTCCGGTCTCGTTTTTGACCCGGTAAATCCCGGCTTTGTCCCGGGCCAGACCGGCCAAAAAGCGGGACATCCCGCTTTTTATCGCCGGGGCCCAGCAGCCCAGGGCATCCGGGTCGTGAGGGTCCCCCACAAAGGCCCGGCGGGGGTCCGGCCCATGCCAGACGCCGCCGGTATCCCGGTAAAACGGGGCCGAGGGCAGATGGTCCCGGGCAAAATCCTCCGCCGTCACGGAAAAGCCCAGGTATTGCAGCGCCATGGCGGCGCTGACGCTTTCGCAGCCGGTGGGCAGGCTATGCCCCTGGCCGATAAAGGGCACCGGAAGCTGCTTCATACCGCCCCCTCCCGCCGCCGGGACAGCCGGTGGAAGAAAAATACCTGCCCCACCACCAGGGCCGCCCCCGCAGCCAGCGGAAGCCAGGGCGCTCCCAGCGCCGCCGCCAGCAGATAGCAGACCGCACAGTCGGCGCCGACCGCCAGGCCGTACCACAGCTGGGTGGTAACATGGGCCATGTGATCGCACCCGGCGCCGGTGGAGCTCATGATGGTGGTGTCGGAAATAGGGGAGCAGTGGTCGCCCATAACGGCCCCGGCGCACACCGCCGCCACCGCCGCCGGCAGCAGGGAACTGCCGGCAAACACCGGCACCGCCACGGGAATGAGAATGCCCATGGTGCCCCAGCTGGTGCCGGTGGCAAAGGCCAGCAGCCCGCCCACCAGAAACAGCACCAGCGGGAACAGGGCCGTCAAGGTCTCACGGCCGGCAAACAGCCCCTGGACAAAGGCCGCCGCGTCCAGCCGGGCGGCAAAGGATTTCAGCCCCCAGGCAAAGGTCAGCACCAGCAGCGCCGGGGTCATAAGCTTGAAGCCATCCAGAAAGCCCTCTACATAGCCGGAAAACGTCACCACACCCCGGGGAATGTATAAAACCGCCATCACCAGCAGCGTTACCGCGCAGCCGAAGCACAGGGCCATGGGCGCATCGGTGTTGGCAAAGACGTTGGACGCCGTCAGGGGAAGCCCCCCCTCCCGGCAGGTCCGGCGGCCCAGCAGCACCATGCCCCACACCACCGAGACGATGAGGCACACCGTGGGCACCAGCAGATCCACCGCCCGGCCCCGGGGGCTAAACTGGCCGGCGGGAGAGCGGTCATCCCGGGGTGGCTCCTGGACGGCGGCCAGCTGCTCCCGGCGGTACATGGGGCCGAAATCCCGGCCCGTCAGGGCCACCACGAACACCATCCACAGCATCAGAAGGGCGTAGAAATTATACGGGATGGCCCGCAGAAACAGGGTGAAGCCGTTGACCGTTCCGGCGTATTCCGCCGGAATGTACGACGACACGGCGGCGGCCCAGGAGCTGATGGGCGCGATGATGCACACCGGGGCGGCAGTGGCGTCAATGAGAAAGGCCAGCTTCTCCCGGGAGATGCGGAAGCGGTCGGCGATGGGCTGCATGATGGCCCCCACCGTCAGGCAGTTGAAATAGTCGTCCAGGAAAATCAGGCATCCAAGGCCCGCCGTGGCCGTTTCCGCTCCCCGGCGGGAGCGCACCCGGCGGGAAGCCCACTCCCCGAAGGCCCGGGAGCCGCCGGACCGGGCAAACAGCACCACAATGGCCCCCAGCAGCACGTCGAAAAAGAAGATCTTCCGGTCAATGCCCTCCATAAGGGTCAGAAACAGCGTCTCGAAGCTCCGCCAGGGGGCGAAGCCCTCTGCCAGCAGCGCCCCCATCACGCACCCGGCCAGCAGGGAGGAGTACACCTCCTTGGTGACAAAGGCCAGCACGATGGCCACCGCCGGAGGCAGCAGCGCCCAGCCGGTGCCCACAAAGGACGCAGGTCCGCCGCCTGTGTCGGCAGTGGAGACGGCCCACAGCAGCACCAGCGCCGCCGCCAGCACGATCCCCCGCCTGCGGAAGGTTGTTTTCATGGTCAATTTCCTCGCTTTCCCCATAAGTCGGCGCTCCCGCAGGGCGGGCCGCCTATTGAAAGTGTATGCGGGGATATGACAGGGGAGTATGTGCCCAAGGCAGGCGCGGGGGGACGGGGTACGGCCATGGGGCGGACAGAGTCGTCCGCCCCTGCAAAAAAACGCGCGTAGGCGGCGGCCCCGGATACCGGAGCCGCCGCCCACGCTTAAAGGAAGAAAGATGAAAGAAGAAAGAGAGAGTAAATGGAATGCAAAATATATCCAGTGACGCTTCCGGAGAAGCGGTCACGCTGTCTTAGTTGCCGCGGCCGCCGTTGCCCCGGCCGAAGAAGTAGTCGTACAGGTCGCCGTAGGAATCCTGCTGGCCCTGGTTCTGGTTGGAGGAATCGTCCTCGGTGCCGGTGGTCTGGGGCTGCTGGTCAAAGGTCAGGCTCAGGGTAATCTCCTGGCCGCCGCGCCACACGGTAAGGGTGACGGTGTCGCCGGCCTTATAGCTCTTCTTGGCCATGGACAGGTCGCTCATGGAGGTGATGTCCGTGTCGTTGAGCTTGGTGATGACGTCGCCCAGCTGCAGGCCCGCCTTTTCCCCGGCGCCGCCCTTTTCCACGGCGTAGACGAACACGCCCTTGGTCACGTCGATGTTGTACTGGGCGGCCATCTGCTCGGTCATGCTGCCGGCCTTGATGGCCATGTAGGCCTTATCGGTGACCTGACCGTTTTCCATGATGTCGGTGATGATGGTCTGGACATCGCTGATGGGGATGGCAAAGCCGATGCCCTCCACAGAGGTGTTGGAATAGCTGGAATACTTGGCGGACACAATGCCCACTACCTCACCGTACAGGTTCATCAGGGGGCCGCCGGAGTTGCCGGGGTTGATGGAGGCGTCCACCTGGATCATGTTGAAGGGGGTGCCGTCCACGTTGATGGCCCGGTCGCAGCAGGACACGATGCCCTGGCTCATGGAGAAGGTCAGCTCGCCCAGGGGGTTGCCGATGGCCATCACCGTGTCGCCCACGTTGACGTCGGCGCTCTTGCCCAGGGTCACGGCCTGGAGGCCGGTGGCCTCGATCTTCAGCACAGCCACATCGTAATCGCTGTCGCCGCCCACCACAGTGGCGGGATAGGTATCGCCGTTATACAGGGTGACGTTGACGCTGCTGGCGCCGGACACCACATGCTGGTTGGTGACGATATAGCCGTCCTGGGTGATGACGAAGCCGCTGCCGGAGGAGGCGGATTCCACCTTCTGGCCGAAGATGTTGGTGGACACGGCGGAGCAGTTGATGGATACCACGCTGTTCACCGTGGAGGCGTACACCTCGGCGGGACTCATCAGCGTCTGGCCGTCCACGGATTTGACGCTGACGGCGGAAGCGGTGCGGCCGGTTTCCTGGATGGCGGTTTTGCCGGTCTTGCGGGCCAGGGACGCGCCGCCGAAGCCGCACAGGCCGCCCACCAGGGCGCAGCACAGGACCAGGGCCGTGACCTTGGTGCCGGTCTTTTTCCAGAAGCTCTTCCCGTTGGTCTTGGGAATCCGGGGTTCATCCTGATAATCGCCGGTGGGGCAGGAGGTCTGATCCTCCTGCGCCGCCTGGGGCTCCGGCCGGGGAGCGGGCTGCCAGCTGGTCTGGCTGGGGTCCGGCTGGCCGGGCTGGGGAGCCTGGTCCTTGGAATAACTGTAATGATACAGGTTTTCATCGCTGTTGAAGCTGCTCTCGTTGTTCTCGTCGTTGACGCCGTTATACATAACTGTGAACCTCCTATTGTCGGGCGGGGTGGAATGTGGTATCATGAGGTATCGTGCTCCGCCGCCGCTGTGGTTTTCCTTTCGATGGTTTATAGTATACGCGGAAACCTTAACTGGAGCTTTAAAAAACGGCAAAAATTTTGAACTTTTTGTGAAGTCAGGAGGGTGCGGCCTATGGTGAAAATTGAGGGGCTGAAGCTGGCCCCGGGCCAGGAGGAGGCCCTGCTGCGGGGAAAGGCGGCGCGGCTGCTGCGGGTGCCGGAGGGGGATGTTCTGTCCCTGCAGGTGCTGCGCCGGTCCGTTGACGCCCGGGAGGAGCTGCGGCTGGTGTACACCGCCGCGGTGGAGCTGCGGCAGGAGAAAGCCGTGCTGCGGCGGGTGCGGGACCGGCGGGTGACGCCGTATACGCCGGAGGTATACCGGCTGCCGGGGACCCTGGCGGCCCCCGAGACGCCGCCGGTGGTCATCGGCGCGGGGCCGGGAGGGCTGTGTGCGGCCCTGGTGCTGGCCCGGTGCGGCCTGCGGCCCATCGTGCTGGAGCGGGGCCGGGACGCCGTGACCCGGCAGCGGGACGTGGAAGCCTTCTGGCGGGGCGGCCCGCTGAATACGGAATCCAACGATCAGTTCGGCGAGGGGGGCGCAGGCGCTTTTTCCGACGGAAAGCTGAATACCGGCACCCGGGACCGGCGGCACCGGTGGATCCTGGAGCAGCTGGTGGCCTGCGGCGCGCCGGAGAGCATCCTCACCGACGCCAAGCCCCATGTGGGGACGGATATGCTCCATGTGACCCTGGTGAACCTGCGGCGGCAGCTGCTGTCCCTGGGGGCGCGGGTACGGTTCGGGCACCGGGTCACGGGGCTGCGGGTCCGGGACGGGGCCCTGGAGGGGCTGGAGGTTACAGGGCCGGAGGGGCCGTATGTGCTGCCTGCCCGGCATGCGGTGCTGGCCCTGGGCCACAGCGCAAGGGATACCTTTGAAATGCTGCACGCCGCAGGGGTACAGATGGAGCAGAAGCCCTTTGCCGTGGGAGTGCGGATCGAGCACCGGCAATCGGACATGGACGCAGCCCAGTACCGGCAGTTCGCCGGGCACCCGTGTCTGCCCGCCGCCAGCTATAAGCTGTCATGCCACCTGGAAAACGGACGCAGCGCCTTCTCGTTCTGCGTTTGCCCCGGGGGACAGGTGGTAGCCGCTGCGTCGGAGCAGGGGCGGGTAGTCACCAACGGCATGAGCGCATATGCCCGGGACCGGGAGAACATCAACGGCGGCCTGCTGGTAAACGTGACGCCGGAGGACTTTGGCAGCGGGCATCCCCTGGCGGGGGTGGCCTTTCAGCGGCAGCTGGAGGAGGCAGCCTTCCGTCTGGGCGGCGGCGGCTACGCGGCCCCGTGCCAGCGGGTGGAGGATTTCCTGGCGGGGCGGCCCTCTGTGGGGCCGGGTCGGGTGATCCCCAGCTATCGGCCCGGGGTCCGGTGGACGGACCTGCGGCAGTGTCTGCCGGAATTTGTGTGGGAGACCCTGGCACTGGCCCTGCCGGTGCTGGACAGGAAAATACAGGGCTATGCCCAGGGGGATGCCGTTCTAACGGCGGTGGAGACACGATCCTCGTCGCCGGTGCGCATCCTGCGGGATGAGAGCGGCCAGTGCAGCGTCCGGGGCCTGTATCCCTGCGGCGAGGGGGCGGGATATGCCGGAGGCATCCTGTCCGCCGCCGCCGACGGCATGCGCTGCGCGGAAAAAATATGGGAGGTATACAGCGGATGAAAAAGATTGCGGTGATGGAGGACTTTCTCACGCCGGAGCGCCGGAAAAAGGTGCTGGCAGCGGCGGAAAAGCACGGCTTTGCAGTGGACTTTTACGGGCGGGGCAAGGCTCCGGCAGAGGGGCTGGACCAGTATGAGATCATCTACGGATGGTGCGAGCCCGGAGACCTGAAGCGGGCCACGGGGCTGAAGTGGTACTGCTGCGGCTTTGCGGGGGTGGACCTGCTGTCCGACGACGGGCTGTACGCCAATCCCGATGTGATGCTGTCCAACTCCTCCGGGGCCTATGGGCTGACCATCAGCGAGCACATTCTGATGGTGACGCTGATGCTGCTGCGGCGGATGCCGGATTTCCAGGACATCGTCCGGCGGCGGGAATGGGTCCAGGAGCTGCCTATGCGGTCCATTTATGGCAGCCGCATCACGGTGCTGGGCGCCGGGGACATCGGCACGAATTTTGCCCGGCGGGCCAAGGCCCTGGGAGCCGCCCACATCTGCGGCGTGTCCCGCAGCGGCCGGAACGGGGACCCGGCCTATGACCGGATGCTGCCCCAGCAGCAGCTGGACCAGGTGCTGCCGGAGACGGAGATCCTGGTGATGGCCCTGCCCGCCGTGGCGGACACCGCAGGCATCCTCAGCCGGGAGCGCATTGCACTGCTGCCCCGGGAGGCCATCGTGGTAAACGTGGGCCGGGGCAGCGCCATTGACCAGGACGCGCTGATGGAGGCCCTGAACGCAGGGCGCATTGCCGGAGCCGCCCTGGACGTGGTGGTGCCGGAGCCGCTGCCCAAGGATCACCCCCTGTGGAGCACCCGGAACCTGCTGCTGACGCCGCATATCTCCGGGAATATGTCCCTGGGATACACCTGCGACCGGAATCTGGACATGTTCTGCCGGGATCTGGAAAACTACGCCGCCGGCCGTCCCCTGGAGCACCGGGTGGACCGGAAGCGGGGATATTAACAGCAAAAACCACGCTGCGGCCGCAGCGTGGTTTTTGCTCTGTCAAAAGCCCCGCAGAGTTCGCGGCCTGCGGGCCGCAAGCTCTGCGGGGCTTTCTTGTTTTATACGTTGAAGCGGAAATAGATCATGTCGCCGTCCTTGACCACATACTCCTTGCCCTCGGACCGCAGCAGCCCCTTCTCCTTGGCGGCGGCCACGCTGCCGCAGGCGATCATCTCGTCGAAGTTGATGGTCTCTGCCCGGATGAAGCCCCGCTCGATGTCGGAGTGGATCTTTCCGGCGGCCTGGGGAGCCTTGGTGCCCTTTTTGATGGTCCAGGCCCGGCACTCGTCCTTGCCGTAGGTCAGGAAGGAGATCAGGCCCAGCAGCTCGTAGCTGCACTGGATCAGCCGGTCCAGGCCGGACTGCTCCACCCCCAGGTCCTCCAGGAACACGGCCCTCTCCTCGGGGTCGTCCAGCTGGGCAATGTCCTCCTCCAGCTTGGCGCAGATGGGCAGCACCTGGGCCCCTTCCTTTTGGGCCAGATCCCGGACCATCCGGAAATACCGGTTGTTCTCATGGTCGGCAAAGCCGGCCTCGTCCATGTTGGCGGCATAAATGATGGGCTTCAGGCTCAGCAGGTCCGCCGTCTCCACGATAGCCCGGTCCTCCGGGCCGCAGTCGAAGGTGCGGGCGGACTTACCGGCGTTGAGATGCTCCGCCAGAGCCCGGAACACCTCCGCCTCATGGAGGAATTTCTTGTCGCCCTTGGCGGCCTTGGCGGCCTTTTCCACCCGGCGGTTCACCATCTCCAGGTCCGCCATGATCAGCTCCAGGTCAATGGTCTCGATATCTCCCAGGGGATCCACCGGCACGTTGGTGCCGGCATCGGCCACCACATGCATGATGTTCTCGTCGTCGAAGCAGCGCACCACATGGACAATGGCGTCGGTGCGGCGGATGTTTTCCAGGAACTTGTTGCCCAGGCCCGCGCCCTGGCTGGCGCCCTTCACCAGGCCCGCTATGTCCACAAACTCGATGACGGCAGGGGTCTTTTTATCGGGCTCGTACATCTCCGCCAGCTTGTCCAGCCGCTTATCCGGCACAGCCACCATGCCCACGTTGGGCTCGATGGTGCAGAAGGGGTAGTTGGCGCTCTCCGCACCGGCGTTGGTGATGGCGTTGAACAGTGTCGATTTGCCCACGTTGGGCAGGCCCACGATACCTAATTTCATTTGTACTCATTCTCCTTCGATTTTCCTTGATTTTCAAGGGGTTTCAGCGTTTGGCGTCTTGGCTGTTACACCATTTTTACACCATTTCCGCATTTGGATTTATTGGATTTTATCAGACTACACCATTTTGCTGAAATTGCTTGATGGCATAATCCAGCGATTCGGCAGTCGCATGAACATACCGATCCATCGTCGTTTTGATGCTGGCATGACCCAGCAGTTTTTGCAGCGCCTTCGGCTGCATACCGCTTTCAATCGCTCTTGTAGCGTAGGTATGGCGTAAAGCGTGTATACTGAATTTTTTAATTCCTGCTTCGTCGCATAGCTTGTAAAGGCGGGTATCAATTGTATCCTTTCCGCGCTTGCGAAAAAGGACACACTACTACGAATAAATTATAGCATATAACATCCTTTTTCTCAAGCCGTTGCGTGAAAAAACTCTCCGCCTATTTGTAAATTTTTCGGAACCTCTTATATCACCAGTTTTTCACTGATGAACTGTTCAAACTCCTTTCGCTTGACCAGTTTCTTTGTGCCGACGAAAAGCACGAACGGGCAGTTGGGCGTTCTCAGCATACTGTCGATCCGGCAGAGAGGGATGCCGTCTGAGGACACCGCCAGCCAACCGCTGCCGTCCATCTTGGTGTCGTACCGAGCTTTGAGGCGTTTGGCTCATTCTTTCTGCAGCATATTTGATTTCTCCTTTTTAGGGTAATAAAAAAGGCAGATAGATTTTTGCTTTCTATCTGCCTGTGTATCTGATATTTACTTTTCGGGAGTTCAAGTCTATCCACAAAGGGAAAACGGCGATTTTACATCTGTGTTTTAGTACAGAGAAAAATCGCCGTTTGGGCAGCAAAAAAGCCCGATATAGTCGGGCTTTTCGCAGGAGACATCTTTTTTGTCTCCACATTATGGTCCGAGTGTTGAGATTCGAACTCAAGGCCTCTTGAACCCCATTCAAGCGCGATACCAAACTTCGCCACACCCGGATAGCCAACCAAATCACTCAAGTCAGCTTGATTACTATACCACACCTTTTCGGGGAATGCAAGGGGTTTTTTGAAATTTTTCCGTTTTTTTAGTAGCCATACCGTTTCCGCTTGGCCAGCAGGAAGATACCCGTGGCGACAACGGCCATGACCTCCGCCGCCACGATGGACATCCAGATGCCGTCCAGCCTCCACAACAGCGGGAACAGCAGCACCGCTCCCACCTGGAACACCAGGGCCCGCAAGAACGCGATGATGGCCGAGGTGAGCCCGTCGTTCAGGGCCGTGAAGAAGGACGAGCCGTAGATGGCGAAGCCCGAGAACAGGAACGAGAACGAGAAAATGGAGAAGGCGTGGGACGTCATCCGGAACAGTCCCGGGTCATACCCCACATACAGCCGGGACAGCGGCGCAGCCAGAACCTGCCCCGCCGCCAGCATGCACACCGCGCACACGGCCAGCAGGGCGCCGCTGCGCCGCAGCAGGCCCCGCAGCTCCCCGCGGTTTCCGGCCCCATAGTGGAACGACACAATAGGGGCCGTCCCCACGGAATAGCCGATATAGATGGCCTGGAAGATCATATTTACATACATCAGCACGCCGTAGGCAGAGACACCGTCCTCTCCGGCGTACTTCATCAGCTGTACGTTATACAGCATGCTCACCAGGGACATGGACACGTTGCTCATAAACTCCGACGACCCGTTGGAGCAGGTTTTCAGCAGGGCGCGCAGGTCCATCCGGCATTTGCCCAGCCGCAGCAGGCTGCTGTTGGGCCGGGCGAAGTACACCAGGGGCAGGCTGCCGCCGATGAACTGGCTCAGGGCTGTGGCCGCCGCCGCACCTGCCGCGCCCCAGGAAAACACCGCCACGAACAGGGCGTCCAGCGCCATATTGGTGACGCCTGCCGCCACGGTGATATATAGCCCCAGCCGCGGCTTTTCCGCTGTGGCAAACAGGCACTGGAACTCATATTGCAGCACATAAAACGGCAGGGCGATCAGGTTGATGCGGCCATAGATCAGGGTCTGCTCCAGAAGCTCCCCCTCCGCCCCCATCAGCACCGCCGCCGGGCGCAGGATCAGAAAGCCCAGGCCCGCCAGCACCACGCCGATGGCCGCCGAGACGTACACGATCATGGAGAAGATGTCGTTGGCCCGTTCCCGGTCCCCCTGGCCCATGGTCTTGGCGATAAGCGCGCCGCCGCCGGTGCCGAACATGAACCCCACGCAGCCTAAGCCCAGCAGCACCGGGATGATAAGATTCACCGCCGCAAAGGGCGTCTTTCCCGCGTAATTGGACACAAAAAAGCCGTCCACCACGCCATAAATCGCGGTAAAGATCATCATGGTGATGGACGGCAGCGTAAACCGGATCAGCCTGCCGCAGGTGAAGTGGTCCGATAATTGAATGGGCGCTCTGCTCATGACTCCTCCTTGATTTCCTTCGCTTTTTCCCCCAGGGCCTCCTGAAAGCGTCGGGTCAGCGCCAGATATTGCTCCACATCCGCCTGGGGCCAGGCGGCAAACACCTGGTTCTCCGCCTGGATTACCCGCAGGGCGGTCCGGCAGGCCAGTCCCTCTCCCGCCTCCGTCAGGCACACGTCCTTGCCCCGTCCGGCGGCCTCCAGATAGATCAGGCCCTCCCGTTCCATCCGCCGCAGGGCGGAGTTGACGGTCTGCTTGCTCATGCCTCCCAGGCGGCAGACCTCCCGCACAGAGCAGCGCCCCCCGGCGTCGCACAGGGTATACAGCACCCCCATGACACTGTCCGAAAGGCCCCAATGCTGGGCCATATCGTGATAAACCGCGTCGGTCTCCTGCAAAAGATGGTTAAACCGGCGCATATCCCGGGATGTGTATGCCATGGGGCCACCCTCCTTGGTCCGAAATCGTACCCAGATACTATAGTACGATTTCGGACGATTGTCAAGCAAAAACAGACCGCCGGTCCCGGGAAAGAGGGGACCGGCGGTTTGTTTTGTGGTAAAAGGAGAGAGAATAACAATGATAACAGCTTTCGGATTACGGGCTCATCATACCGTCCCGGCGGGAAAAAGTCAAGCGGTCCGGCCCACAGTTTACAGAACGTTCACAGGAAACCGGCAATCTGCCTATTGACGGCCGGCAGCCACGGTGGTAATATTTAGCTCGCTAACATTTAGTATGCTAAGTATTAAAAGTCAGAAGAAAGGAGAAAACTATATGGACTGCGAGAAGAAGCCCGAGCTCATCGGCCCGCTGCTGGGCTACTGCAATCATCGGGCATATCTGAGCATGGACAAAAAGCTGCGGCGCTATGGCGTCACGCCCATCCAGTGCCGGACCCTGACGTATCTGCACCGCCAGCCCGGCCCCGTGACCCAGAAGCAGCTGCAGCAGCATCTGGCCGTGAAGCCCTCCACCGTCAACGGCATTGTGGACCGTCTGGTGGAAAAGGGCATGCTGACCCGCGCCCCCGGCGAAACCGACGCCCGCTGCCGCATCCTGCGGCTGACGGCATGCGGCCAGCAGTTTTATGACGACTTCGTTTCCATCACCCATGAAATAGAGGCCCTGGTCCAGCGAGGCATGACCCCCCAGGAGGTGGATACGCTCCGCCGGCTCCTGCTGCGGGCGGCGGAAAACCTGACATCGGAGGAGGACAACGCATGATTCGTAAATTAGCTCCCTATACCAAGGGATATCGTATCTGGATCATCCTGGGCGTTCTGTGCTCAGCCGGCGAGGCCGTGCTGGAGCTGCTGCTGCCCAAGGCCATGAGCCAGATCGTGGACGTGGGCATTGCCAACGGCGACAAGGAGTACATTCTGGCCATGGGCCTGAAAATGATCCTCATGGCCCTGGCGTCCCTGGTGATGGGCGTGGGGGCGGCGGCTCTGGCCGCCCGGGCCGGTATGGGCTTCGGCGCAAACGTCCGGGCTGCGGAATATGCCCAGGTGCAGATGTGCTCCTTTGCCAACATCGAGCGGTTTTCCACCGCGTCCCTGATCACCCGGCTCACAAACGACGTCTCGTCGGTGCAGATGACCCTGATGATGGGCATGCGGATGCTGGTCCGGGCCCCGGTGATGCTGATCACCGCCCTGGTCATGGCCCTGACCATCAGCCTGCAGCTGAGCCAGGTATTCCTGGTGGTGCTTCCCCTGCTGCTGCTTCTGGTGGCCATCGTCATCCGCTATGTGGGGCCGTTTTTCACCGCCCTGCAGAAGTCCACCGACGACCTGAACCTGGTGGTCCAGGAGAACCTCAACGCCATCCGGGTGGTAAAGTCCTTCGTCCGGGAGGACCGGGAGCAGGAGAAGTTCACCCAGCGCAGCGAGACCCTGCGCCGGACGGCGGAGCGGGCCTACAGCTTCGTGGTGCTGTTTGTCCCCCTGGTGACCCTCATCATGGGCGGCACCATCATGGCCATCATGTGGCTGGGCGGCCACTATGTGGTGGGCGGCTCCATGCTCTCCGGCGACCTGATCGCCTTCTTCACCTACGCCTCGGAAATTCTCATGTCCCTGATGATGGTGGCCATGGTGATGATGGTGCTGACCCGGTCCATCGCCTGCGGCAAGCGCATTGTGGAGGTGCTGGAGGAGCAGCCCGAGATCACCGACTCCGCCGCCGACCCGGCCCTGACCGTTGAAAACGGCGAAGTGGACTTTGATCATGTCTATTTCAAATACCACAAGGACAGCGGCGCCTGGAACCTGGAGGATGTCTGCCTGCATATCGACAGCGGCATGACCGTTGGCATCCTGGGCGGCACCGGCAGCGCCAAGAGCACCCTGGTGAGTCTGATTCCCCGGCTGTATGAGGCCACGGAGGGTGTTGTGTCCGTAGGCGGACATGACGTCCGGGAATACACCATGGAGGCCCTGCGCCAGGGCTGCGCCATGGTGCTGCAAAAGAACACCCTGTTCTCCGGCACCATCCGGGAAAACCTCCGCTGGGGCCGGGAGGACGCCACCGACGCCGAGATGGAGGAGGCCTGCCGCATGGCCTGCGCCGACGAGTTTATCTCCCGCATGCCCGACGGCTACGATACCCACATTGAGCAGGGCGGCGCCAACGTGTCCGGCGGCCAGAAGCAGCGCCTGTGCATTGCCCGGGCCATTCTCCGGCGGCCCCGGGTGCTGATCCTGGACGACTCCACCTCTGCCGTGGACACCGCCACCGACGCCAGGATCCGCGCAGCCCTGCGCCAGGCCCTGCCCGGGTCCACCAAGCTCATCATCGCCCAGCGCATTTCCTCCGTTATGGATGCGGATCTGATCGTGGTGCTGGACGACGGCAAAATTTCCGGCGCAGGCACCCATGACCGGCTGATGGCCACCAATCGGATCTATCAGGAGGTCTATAAATCTCAGCAGGAAGGAGCGACCATCGATGGCTAAAAACAAGAATCAAGCGCGGCCCGGCGGTCCGGGTCACGGTCCCGGCCGGGGCCACGGCTATCAGAGGCCCCAGAATCTCCGGGGCACGGTGGGGAAGCTCCTGGCCTATATCGGCCGCTATAAGGCGGCGCTGATCGTGGTGGCGGTGTGCCTGGTGCTCAGCTCCGTGGGCTCCGTGGCCGGCAGCTATTTCCTCAAGCCCGCCCTGAACCACATTGTGGCCGGGGACTTCAAGGGCCTGTTCTGGATGCTGGTGGCCATGGGCGGGGTGTTCCTGGTGTCCGCCGGGTGCTCCTATGCCTATTCCCGGATCATGGTGCGCATCTCCCAGCGGACGGTGGCCACCCTGCGGCAGGACCTGTTCAACAAGCTCCAGTCCCTGCCCCTGCGGTATTTCGACACCCACCAGTCCGGCGACCTGATGAGCCGCTTCACCAACGATATGGACACCGTGTCCGACATGATCAGCAACAGCTTCGCCAGCGTGGTGTCCAACCTGCTGACCTTCGTGTGCACGGTGGTGATGCTGGTGTATCTGAACTGGGCGCTGACGCTGATCACCTTCGTGTTCCTGGGTCTGATGCTCCTGGTGGTCAAAAGCGTGGGCGGCCGCAGCCGCACCAGCTTCCAGCAGCAGCAGGCGGCCCTGGGCAGTCTCAACGGCTACATCGAGGAGATGATCGAGGGGCAGAAGGTTATCAAGGTCTTTCACCATGAGCAAAAGACCCTGGACGAGTTCTCCGCCCGCAACAGCGCCTATCGGGACGCCGCCGCCATGGCCCAGACCTACGCCGGGGCCATGATGCCCGCCATGGGCAACCTCTCCCGCATCAACTATGCCGTCACCTGCTGTGTGGGCGGCCTGCTGTCCATCTCCGGTGTGTTCGATATCGGCTCCCTGGGCGCGTACCTGCTGTATGTCAAGCAGGTGTCCCAGCCGGTGGGCCAGATCAGCCAGCAGGTGAACACCCTGCTGGCCGCCGTAGCCGGCGCGGAGCGCATTTTTGCCGTGATGGACGCCGACCCCGAAACCGACGACGGCACCGCCACCCTGGTCCGGGTGCTGAAGGACGGCGATACCCTGACGGAGACGGACCGCCGCACCGGCCACTGGGCCTGGAAGAAGCCCGATGGCTCCCTGACGGAGCTGCGGGGCGACGTGCGCTTTGAGCACGTGGACTTCGGCTATGACCCGGAGAAAACCGTGCTCCACGATGTGTCCCTGTTCGCAGAGCCGGGGCAGAAGATCGCCTTCGTCGGCTCCACCGGCGCGGGAAAGACTACCATCACCAACCTCATCAACCGGTTTTACGACATTCAGTCCGGCGTCATCACCTATGACGGCATCGACGTCCGGGATATCCGGAAGGACTCCCTGCGCCGGTCCCTGGGCATCGTCCTGCAGGACACCCATCTGTTCACCGGCACCATCGCCGACAACATCCGCTACGGCAAGCTGGACGCCACCGATGAGGAGGTCCGGGCGGCGGCCAGGCTGGCCAACGCCGACACCTTCATCCGCCACCTGCCCCAGGGGTACGACACCGTCATCACCGGGGACGGCGGCAGTCTCAGCCAGGGCGAGCGCCAGCTGCTGGCCATTGCCCGGGCCGCCGTGTCGGATCCCCCGGTGCTGATCCTGGACGAGGCCACCTCCTCCATCGACACCCGCACCGAAAAGCTCATCGAAAAGGGCATGGACTCCCTGATGGCCGGACGCACGGTGTTTGTCATCGCCCACCGGCTCTCCACCGTCCGCAATGCCCAGGCCATTCTGGTGCTGGAGCAGGGCCGCATCATCGAGCGGGGCGACCACGCCGCCCTGATGGACCAGAAGGGCAAGTATTACCAGCTGTGCACCGGCCAGGAGGAGCTGTCCTGACCCAAAAACGCAAGAAACAGCCGCCGCAGCTTGCTCTGCGGCGGCTGTGCGCGTATCAAGCGGCAAAAGCGCCGGTATCGTGCGATTCTGGCGTTTTTGCTATAGTGGTGGTAGTGGGAAATCAGCGAAGTCAGGCAGACCGTCTGTCGGTCCTGCTTAGATTCAGGAGGCTCGGAGGTGACTCTGAATATAAATTCATTATACACACTCAATACTGAAAAATCAACCCGAATTTTGAAAAACTTTCAAAAATTTTGTATGTCACCGCAGCACCGCGCACAGTAAGGTCAGGTATCGCGGCAGCTTATCCCGCCGGGGCCACAGCAGCTCCCAGCCCAGCTCCCCCCGGGCGGCGGCCCCCACGTCGCAGCCCAGAGATTCCAGACTGTAGCCCACCGCCTCCGGATGGCGGCAGGGCCGCCCTGCGGGCCGGGTACACGCCGCGCACAGCATGCACCCCCCGGTGGTCAGCACTGCCGCTCCGGGATACAGCGCCCGCAGATGCCCGTCCATCCGCCGGGCGTGGGCGGCGGTCAGCTCCCGGGTATATTCCGCCAGCTCCTCCGGCGTGAACCGCCGCTCCAGCAGCTCCCGGGTAAAGTGGAACTGCATCCCCCGCAGCAGCACCGTCCTATACCGCCCCCAGTATTCCGCCGCCGGAACGTCATAGGGCGGGCAGGTCCAGTACCGCCCATAGTCCGGGCAGGGGCGGCACCCGGCGGCGGGGTCCTTCAGGTCCACATACCGCCTGACGAATTCCTCCGCCGGCACCTTCGCCCCGGCCTGTACAATGGTATAGCCGCTTCCGTTCATCCGTTTCCCTCTCCGATCTCATAGCCGCTGAAATTGTACAGCGGACCCACCCGGGTCTCGCCGTTCCTGACGGATAGCAGCAGCATCTCGCACCCGTCGGAGAGCCCCGCCTCATCCACGCCATAGAGCAGGGTATGGAAATCCTCCGCAAAGACCCGGACGCTCTCTGCCGCCGCGCCGTGGGCCAGATGCCGGGACCGCACCAGCCGCTCCCGGCCGCCGGTCAGGCTCAGCAGCTCGTAGAGCTGCTCCTCCGCCGTCCGGCCATAGCGCAGAAGCTCCCACTGCCCGCCGTTCCGGTGCAGGAACAGGGCCTCATCCCCGTTCTGTCCCACCGGGCCGGAGGACCACACCTCCGTGCCGTCATACCGCAGCACCCGGAGTCCTCCGTCCTCTGCCGTAAGCCGCTCCGCCAGTCCGTCGCCGTCCATGTCCACATAGGTTATCGCCGTGCCGTCAGGCCGGGACACCCCCAGCCCCAGCAGCACAGCATACCCCGGATGGTGCGCCAGGTCCTCCGACACGGAAAAGGCTCGGGCCTTCAGCTCGTCATACCAGGTCTGCACGTCATACCCGTCATCGCCGGGATCCTCGCCCATGTCCACCAGAATATCCCGGCACACCGCCATCATGGCTGCCTGCATCCCATACCCGCCGTTATACCGGCACTCCAGCATGGTGAAGCAGTACCGCAGGGTATCCGCCCCGCCGTCCAGCAGCCGCCGGTAATCCGGCAGCTGCCGCATAGCGGCCTCCACGGCTCCGGAGAAGCTGATGGCCGCCACGCTGTCGTCTCCGCTGACGCTGAGCAGCAGACGATCCAGCTCCAGCACCCGCTCCGGCTCCAGCGGCACCGGCCGCAGCCGCAGCATCTCGAAAACTTCCCCGTCAGCCTGGTGATATTGCAGCAAATACAGCTGATCATCCAGCCGCAGCAGCTGACGGCCGTCCTCCAGCTGGAACAGCCACCGCTCCTGGTACCCGCTGATGTCCGGGCTAAACCCCTCCGGAAACCGGCTGTCCCATTCCTCCAGGCTGACGCTCTGACCGCCCTGGATGGGATACTGACTGTACTTCTCTGGGTCCAGTGCGGTGGTCAGCTGCCCGTCGGCGTTCTCCTGATACCGGGCCCAGTATTTCACGGCTTCATCCCGGAATTGCAGCAGCTCCGCCGACAGGGGAGACGGGCTGGGCAGCTCCGGCGTCTGATACACGCACTCCGCCGTCAGATACGTCCCGTCCTCCGGGAATGCCAGTCCCCGCCCGACGATGCTCAGTCTCGTAGAGCCGCTTTCCGTGGGACGCAGGGCGATCTGCCCGTCCCGGGCGTATACCAGCCAGCGCTCCTGGCCGCCCCACCGGGCCCTGGCGCACCAGATGCGGCCCACGGAGCCGGAAGCATCCCCCTCCGTCCGCATCAGGTCCACATATGCCATGCCGCCCTGCCACGCCGCCGGGGTCCAGGAAAAGTCATCTCCCTGTATCACATCCGGCCCGTCGGCGCTCTCCTTCGTCATCATCCGGTACACTCCGGGCAGCCCCATCCGCAGGGCCAGCTCCGTCCCTGCCGGAACCACCTGCACGCCCCGGGTATACTCCAGGATGGTCTGCAGCAGCTCCTCGCTGTTCACGCCGTAGAGCTTCCCCCGGTACAGCAGCATCAGCGGATACCCGCTGTCGCCGCCGTACAGAAGCTCCCGCTTTCCGGCCTTCCGCCCCATTTGCAAGCAGAAGGGCTTCCTCCCCTGGTCAAAGATATTGTATGCGTAGTTCTCCAGCAGAGGGAAGTCCTCCTCCGTCAGCCCGTTGAGCTGCTCCGCCAGCCGGGAGGTCAGCCCCGGCATTCCGGCCGGTGTCCTGGCAGAGTTCCCTTCCCGCAGATACGTCACGTTCAGCCCCCCAGCCGTCACCCGGCTGGCCCACCCATAGGGGGTCCGGTCCCTGGGGTTGGTCAGCAGGCAGACCGCCGCCGCAGCGCACACCACCACAGCAGCCGCCGTCACCCACACGGCAGGCTTTTTATACCGCAGAGCCCGGCGGATGCGCCCCTTGACGCAGATCTCGCCGAAGGCCACCGGACACGCCGTCACCGCCCGCCGGGGTCCGGCGCAATTCAGAAGCGCCTGGGAATACGCCCGCTTGTCCGGCTCCTCCAGGTCCCGCAGCACCGCCTCGTCACAGGCGTATTCCATATCCCGGCACAGCAGGATATACGCCGCCCACAGCAGGGGGTTGAACCAGTACACCGCCAGCAGCAGAAACGCCAGGGGCTTCACCCAGTGGTCCCGGTGCCGGATGTGGGTCCGCTCATGGGCCAGCACATAGTCCCGGCTTCCCCGGTCCAGGCCGAAGGGCAGGTAGATGCGGGGCCGGATAAACCCCAGCACAAAGGGAGACGGGGCCTGTTCGCTTTCCCACACGCCGTCCTCCAGCCGCACCGCCGTCCGCAGCCGCACCCGCAGCCGCACATAGCGGCCTGCCAGATACAGCGCCATGGCCGCCATGCCCACAAGCCACACCTCCGCGGCGATGTGGCCCAGGCTCTGCCCCGTCCGGGCCGCCGTCTCCGCTGCCGCCGCACCGGCGGGACTGCCGACGGCGGGAAGCCCGCCGGATACCGCTGTTCCCGCCGCCGTCAGCACGTCTCCGGAGATAGGCTCCGTGGTGGGCACCAGGCTGACGCCGGCCCGGGGCAGCAGGTCCCCCGGCCACAGCAGCCGCACCGCCACAATGGCCCACAGGCCATAGTGCGCCGCCCGGGGCGCTTTTTTCAGCACCACCCGCAGCACCATCACCAGCAGCACCAGCCACCCGGCGGTAACCGCCCGGTTCAGAATGGTCAGAAAAAGCTGTTCCATGGTCAGTTCTCCTTTCCGCTGTCGTCAATAAGCTGCTGCAGCTGCCGGACCTCCTTTTCTGAAAGCCGCCGCCCCCGGGCAAAGGCCGCCACAAAGGCGGGCAGGGAGCCCTCAAAGGTCTTGTCCACCAGCTGGTCGATCTGGCTCTGCTGCACCTGCTCCTTCGTGACCAGACTGGTCACCACGGCGTTTTCATTTTTCACCACGCCCCGCTGGCTCAGCCGCCGGATCACGGTATAGGTGGTGGCCTTGGACCAGCCCAGCTGCTCCTGGCACAGATGCACCAGCTGGGTGCTGTTCACCGGCTCGTGCTCCCACAGGATCAGGCAGAACCGGTACTCACTCTCGAATATCTGGGGTACGCTCATGTCACGCTCCTCCTTTCAGGTTGAATCTGTTAAACCCTACAATAAGTTTAACAGATTCAACCTCTCCTGTCAAGGCTTTTTATTGACGGAAAACCGGGGGTGTGGTACACTGATGGGACGATCACAAACAGCTTGTGGAAAAGCCTGTCATTGCGCCGGGCCCGGCGGCCCGCTGAGGGCAGCGGGCCCTACTTGGCTCTCCCTTTGGGAGAGCTGTCGGCGCAGCCGACTGAGAGGGTCCGTAGGGGCGTGGGCTCTGCCCCGCCCGAACCTGACTCCCATCAACAGCCTTTTTCCACAAACCGACTATCATCAAGCGAGGAATGCATCATGGAAGAAACCAGGAGCTTTGGCTATATCTGTCCCAAGTGCGGCAAGGCCGTTATGGCCCGGCGCAGCGCCTTTTCCCTGGCGGCGGCCGCCGCCCACATTGAGTGCCCCTGCGGCGAGTCCGACATGCTCATCGAGACCGACGGCTCCAAATTCCGCATGTGGGTGCCCTGCGGCCTGTGCGGCGAGACCCACCAGGCCGAGTGCAGCGCCGAGGCGGTGCTCCATGGCCGGGGCATCGGTCTGGCCTGCCCCAAAACCAGGCAGCTCTGCTGCTATATCGGCCAGGAGGACCAGGTGTCCGCCCAGATGGAGCAGCTGGCCGTCCGGGCAGCCAAGGAGAAGGCCCAGGACCCGGAGGCCTTCACCGACAACATCATCATGTATGAGGTGCTGTCGGAGCTGAAGGACATTGCGGCCCGGGGCGGCATCCGCTGCCGCTGCGGCAGCACCCGCTATGGCATCCAGGTCCACCGGGACTCCGTGGATCTGTGCTGCCGGGACTGCGGCGGCAAGCTGCGTCTCCCCGCCGCCACCGACGAGGACCTGGACCGGCTCTGCTGCCAGATGTCCCTGACCATTCCGGGGAGGGCGTAATATGATCGGACTTCTCTCCAGGTGGTTCATCCGGGACCGGGACAACGTCACAGACCCCCGGGTCCGCCGGGCCTACGGCCAGCTGTGCGGCCTGGTGGGCATCGGCCTGAACCTGCTGCTGTTTGCCGGGAAGCTGTTTGCCGGCGCGGTCAGCGGGTCCGTGGCCATCACCGCCGACGCCTTCAACAACCTGTCCGACGCCGGTTCCTCGGTGGTGACCCTGCTGGGCTTCCGCCTGGCCGGAAAAAAGCCGGATCCCCATCATCCCTTCGGCCACGGGCGGCTGGAATACGTCTCCGGTCTCATCGTGGCGGGCCTCATCCTTCTGATGGGCGTGGAGCTGGCCAAAACGTCGGTGGAGAAGATCCTCCATCCGTCGGCGGTGGATTTCAGCGTGGCCGCCCTGGTGATCCTGGCGGCGTCCATCTGCGTAAAGCTGTATATGTGCCTGTATAACCGCCGCGTTGGCAAGAGGATCCACTCCGCCGCCATGGAGGCCACCGCTGCCGACAGTCTGTCGGACACGGCAGCCACCGCTGCGGTGCTGCTGGCCATGTGCATCGCCCGGTGGACCAGTCTGGACATCGACGGCTGGGTGGGCCTGGTGGTGGCGGGCTTCATCCTGTTCTCCGGCGTCAAATCCGCCCGGGAGACCATCAGTCCCCTGCTGGGCCAGCCGCCGGAAAAGGAGTTTGTGGACCGCATAGAATCCATCGTCCTGTCCCATCCGGCCATTCTGGGTCTCCATGACCTGGTGGTCCACGATTACGGCCCCGGCCGGGTAATGGTGTCTCTCCACGCGGAGGTCCCGGCCCACGGCGATCTGCTGGAGCTTCACGACATCGTGGACAACATCGAAATGGACCTGTCCCGGCAGCTGAACTGCCAGGCCGTGATCCACATGGACCCGGTGGTCACCGACGACGGCCTTACCGGCCCCCTCCGCAGCCGCGTGGCGGAGCTGGTGAAGCAGGTAGACCCCGCCATCACCATCCACGATTTCCGGGTGGTGGCCGGCCCTACCCACACCAATCTGGTGTTCGACGCGGTGGTGCCCTTTGACGAAAAGCTCACCGCCGCCCAGGCGGCGGACAAAATACGCACCCTGGTCCGGTCCATGGATGACGGGCGCTACTTCGCCGTGGTGAAGGTGGAAAACTCGTACATTGGATAACAAACGGCAAAAAGGGAGACGGGCTGCGGCCCGTCTCCCTTTTTGCAGATTGCCAGTTTTCAGATCGCCCCGCCAAAAGCGCCGCGGCCGTCTTTATCCCACCGCGGTGCGGATGCCCAGCACCACCACGGCCACGGCCTCCCGGGCCCAATAGCCCGGACCCAGGGGCCACCAGCTGGCGCAGCCCAGGGACTCCGCCTCCAGGCCGCAGCGCCCGGCCCATACCGAGGCCCGCAGCTGGTGAAAATTGTCCGACGCAATGGCCACCCGGGGGTTAAGCCCCTGCTGCCGGATGATCTCCGCCGTGAAGCGCAGATTCTCCTCCGTGGACCGGGACCGGTCCTCCAGCAGGATGCGGTCCGGGTCGATGCCCCGGGCCGCCAGGGTGTTGCGGATGCAGGCCGCCTCGGAGATGGGCTCGTTGTTGTTCTGCCCGCCGGAGGCTACGCACCGGCTTTCCGGATGGGCCGACAGGTAGTCATACGCCGCGTCGATGCGGTCCCGGAGCATCACCGTGGGCTCGCCGTTGGCGGACACCTGGCACCCCAGCACCACCACGGTGCAGTCCTCCGGCCCGGGCCGGTTCTCGGCCTGGACGGCCATCATCACCAGCACCGCCGCCAGCAGGGCCAGTCCCGCCCCCAGCAAGGCCCCGCCGGCGCGGCACAGCCACCGGGGAAGCCGCCGGAACCACCAGGGCCGCAGGAGCATAGCCGCCGCCAGGGCCAGCAGCGCCGCCGGATACATCATGCCGATGTGCAGGATGCCCATGACCAGCGGGGCCATGAAATATGCCGCCAGAGCCAGGCACACAGCCGCCCCGGCATAACGCACCGCCTTCACATCACTTCTCCGCGATATGGTTGGCGATGCGCTGCATGATCAGGTCCAGGGCCACCAGGTTGTGGCCGCCCTCCAGCACCACGATATCCGCATACTTGCGGGTGGGCTCCACGAACTGCTCGTGCATGGGCTTCACCGTGGTCAGATACTGGGTCACCACCGACTGCATGGAGCGGCCCCGCTCCTCCACGTCCCGCAGGGCCTGGCGCAGAATGCGCACATCGGCGTCGGTCTCCACGAAGATCTTGATGTCCAGCAGGTCCCGCAGCTCCTTGCTCTGGAAGATCAGGATGCCCTCCACGATGACCACCTTGGCGGGCTTGATCTCCACCGTCTCGTCGGTGCGGTTGTGGATGGCGTAATCATACACAGGGCAGTAGATCGTCTCTCCCGCCTTCAGCTTTTTCAGGTCCCGGATCATCAGATCCGTGTCGAAGGCGTCGGGATGGTCGTAATTCTGCTTGCAGCGCTCCTCAAAGGAGCAGTCCTGCCGCTTGTAGTAGTTGTCGTGGTGCACCACGGCGATGTCGTCGCCGAACCGGGACACCAGGTGCTCGGTGAGGGTGGTCTTGCCGCTGCCGGTACCTCCGGCGATGCCGATGAAGATGGTGTTCATATCGCTGCCTCCCGCATAAGACGATTCCGGAATGATTTCTGTTTGTATTATAGGGAACTTCCCGTCGGATTGCAAGGGAACATGTAAAAAAAGCATGAATTTCCAAGGATTTCAGTTGACGGCGCCTTTGAAAATGAGTATGATAATAGAGAACAACTTTCGCCGCCCTTCGGCGTTTTCCAACGGAGGATATATTGTATGAAGCTCATCAAGTGCCCCAAGTGCGGAGAGATGTACTCCGACAGCTATAAAACCTGCCCCTTCTGCCAGGAGGACGAGGCCCTGAAGGGCCGGTCCGCCGCCCCCCACCGCAAGGTCACCAAGCACCGCCGGGCTCCCAGCATCCTGGGCCCCGCCATGGTGCTGGTGGTGGTATTGGCGGCGGTGCTGGTGGGTGTGCTGCTGTTCGGCGGCAAGGGCAGCGCCAATAAGCCCGCAGACAAGCCCCCGGTGGAGGAGCCCACGCCCGCACCCACCGAGCCCCTGACCCTGGACCAGACCACCCTGAACATGAACCAGGGGGAGACGGCCACCCTCACTGTCACCGGCGCGGAGAATGTCCTCTGGACCAGCAGCGATCCCAACGTGGCCACGGTGGACGACAGCGGCACCGTCACCGCCGGCGTTCCCGGCACGGCCACCATCACCGTCACCACCGCCGACGGCTCCCAGTCTGCCGCCTGCACCGTCCAGGTAGCCACCCCCCTGCCGCCGGAGCCGCCCAAGGAGGAGCTGGGCCTGCGCTCCATTTATCAGGCCAAGGGAGAGACCATCTCTGAGTTCTCCACCAGCGTGGGCGCCGCCGTCCAGATGCGCGTAGACGGCACCGAGCAGACCATCACCTGGACCATCGAGGACCCCAAGATCGCCACCGTCACCGCCGACGGTCTGGTCACCGGCGTGGCCAAGGGCAAAACCGTTCTGAAGGCTACCGTGGGCGACCAGAGCGTCAGCTGCTTCGTCATCGTCAACTGAATCCCCGTATCCTCTCGCCCCGCAGCGCTGCTGCGGGGCGATTTTTTGTCCGGGCGGGCGTTCCCGCCGCAAAAAACGTCACGAACCCATTGCGGTTCGTGACGTCACAGTCTGTCAAAAAAAGTTCTTTCCCTCCTGTATTTCCCCGCCGGTGCGCTCACTTCCCCTCCGCCGGGAACTGGCGGCCCGTGTGGTCGATGGTATAGTTTTCCGTATAGATCAACTGCCCGATGGGCACCACGGTGTAGCCCTCCCGGATCATGTGCTCCAGCACCGACGGCAGGGCCTCCGGCGTGTGGAGGGCGGCGTTGTGGAACAGCACGATGGACCCGGGGCACAGCTTATCGCGGACCCGTTTGCAGATGGTCCCGGCGTCATAGTCCTTCCAGTCCAGACTGTCCACGTTCCACTGGATAGGCTCCATGCCCATGGAGCGGATGGCGGAGATCACATGGTCGTCGTACTCGCCGTAGGGGCAGCGGATCAGCGTGGGCGTCACCCCGGTGGAGGCAGCGATGCGCTGGTTGCTGGCGGTAACATCCGCCACGATCTCCTCCGCCGTCAGGCTGTTGTAGTGGTCGTGGTGGTTGGAGTGGCTCATGACCTCGTGGCCCGCATCGTGAAGGGCCTTTACCGACTCCGGGTATTTCTCCGCCCAGTCTCCCACGCAGAAAAACGTGGCCTTCACGTTGTACCGGGCCAGAATGTCGATAAGGATCTGGGTGTCCTCGTTGCCCCAGGCGGCGTCGAAGCTGACGGAGCACATTTTCTGCTCCCGCTCCACGCAGTAGATGGGCAGCTGCCGCTGAGCGGAGGAAGCCATGATGCTGGGAGGGCAGCTGACCACATAAAATATGGCCCCTGCCAGCACCAGCGCCCCCAGTGCCGCCACCGCCCGCCGCCGCAGCAGAAATACCCGCACCTTTCCCTTGCCCATGGCCATCCCGTCCTTTACTGAGTTTGCTACAGCGTATGCGCGCTCCGGCTGCGGTATGACAGCATAAAGCCCCCGGCCGGGCCGGGGGCTTTGTGCGTGGAGAGGGAATACCATGGATTATTCGGCAAACAGAGGGGTGGACAGATACCGGTCGCCGGTGTCCGGCAGCAGGACCACGATGGTCTTGCCCGCAGACTCCGGCCGCTGGGCGATCTGCAGAGCCGCCCACACGGCGGCGCCGGAGGAGATCCCCACCAGTACGCCCTCGGCATGGCCGATCTCCCGGCCCAGGGCGAAGGCATCCTCATTGGTGACGGGAATGATCTCGTCATAGATTCTGGTATCCAGCACCTGGGGCACAAAGCCTGCGCCGATGCCCTGGATCTTGTGGGCTCCGGCCACGCCGGTGGACAGCACCGCCGAGCTCTTGGGCTCCACCGCCGCCACACGAACGGCAGAGTTCCGGGACTTCAGATACCGGCCCACGCCGGTGATGGTGCCGCCGGTGCCGACGCCTGCCACGAACCAGTCCACCTGGCCGTCGGTATCCTGCCAGATCTCCGGCCCGGTGGTGTCAAAGTGGGCCTTGGGGTTGGCGGCGTTGACGAACTGGCCGGGCACAAAGCTGCCGGGAATCTCGTGGGACAGCTCCTCGGCCCTGGCAATGGCTCCCTTCATGCCCTTGGAGCCCTCGGTGAGCACCAGCTCCGCGCCGTAGGCCTTCATCAGCTGGCGGCGCTCCACGCTCATGGTCTCGGGCATGACGATGATCACCCGATAGCCCCGGGCGGCGGCCACGGAGGCCAGGCCGATGCCGGTGTTGCCGGAGGTGGGCTCGATGATGACGCTGCCCTCATGCAGCAGGCCCTTGGTCTCGGCGTCGTCGATCATGGCCCGGGCGATGCGGTCCTTCACGGATCCGGCGGGGTTCAGATACTCCAGCTTCGCCAGAATGCGGGCCTTCAGGCCGTGCTTCTTTTCCAGGTGGGTCAGCTCCAGCAGGGGGGTGCGGCCGATCAGCTGATCGGCGGAGGTATAGATATGAGACATGGCAATTGCTCCTTCTTGTTATAAGATGTGTTTTTTCCCTGGTCTGGCAGGAAACTCACATTTTACAACATCGGAAAACCAGATATGCTTCCACGGGAATGACCTCGGTTCTCGAAAACTACTACCAATATGGTGTGTTGGTAGTATATTCCTGCCGGAGGCAAAAGTCAACCCCCATGCGAAAAATTTCGCATGGGGGCTTATTCAGGAAATCCTACAGGCTCTTTTCCAGGGCATGGACCCAGTCGGCCTTCAGATAGTACAGCAGGAACACCACGCAGCTGACGCTCCAGGTGATGGGATAGGCCCAGAAGATGGTGGCAATATCCGGCCAGACCTTCAGGGCCAGGGTGATATAGCTGACCCGCAGGATGCACCAGCAGCCCAGCATGGTGTACATAGGCACCTGGGCCCGGCCCGCGCCCCGCAGCACGGCGGACACACCGTGGGCAAAGGCCAGGAAGCAGAAGAACAGTGCCTCGATGTGGGACTGACGCACACCGATGGCCACCACGGCCGGGTCGTCGTTGAACAGCCGCATGGCATAGGGGGCCAGGAAAAACAGCGCCACGCCGATGAGCTCCGCCATGGCCATGGAGCACAGGATGCCGATCCGCGCGCCCTGCTTGGCCCGGTCAAACTGCCCCGCTCCCAGGTTCTGGCCGATGAAGGTGGTCAGAGCCATGGCGAAGGCGGTGATGGGCAGGAACACGAAGCCCTCCACCTTGGAATACGAGCCGCAGCCCGCCATGGCGTCGGAGCCGAAGGTGTTGATGTTGGACTGCACCACCACGTTGGCGATGGCGATGATGGAGTTCTGCACGCCGGAGGGAACGCCCTGGGAAGTGATTTTCTTCAGCAGAGGCAGATCAAAGCCGATGCGCTTGATCTCCAGCCGGTACGGCCCGTCGGACCGGGTCAGCTTGATGATGCACAGAACGGCGCTGACCACCTGGCTGATCACGGTGGCTACGGCGGCGCCTGCCACGCCCATATCCATGGCCCCCACAAACAGCAGGTCCAGGGCCACGTTGACCGCCGACGAGATAACCAGATAGTACAGGGGGCTGCGGCTGTCGCCCACCGCCTGCAGAATGCCCATGCCTGCGTTATACAGGATGGTGGCCAGGCTTCCCAGGAAGTACAGCCGGAAATACAGAATGGAGGTGTCCAGCACGTCCGCCGGTGTGCGCATCCAGGTAAGGATGGTGGGGGTGAAGAATACGCCCAGAAGCGTCAGCAATATGCCGCAGCACAGGGCGAAGGCAAAGTCCGTATGGACGGCGGCGCGGACCTTTTCATAGTTCTTGGCCCCGAAATACTGGGCAATGACGATGCCCGCGCCGATGAACAGACCCATAAAAAAGCCTGTCATCATAAAAATGAGGTTGCCGCTGCTGGCCACAGCGGCCAGAGCCTGCTTGCCCACAAATTTGCCCACGATGACACTGTCCACCGTGTTGTACAGCTGCTGGCAGAGATTGCCCAAAAAGACCGGCACTGCAAAGCTGACCATGCGCTTCCAGATGGAGCCGGTGGTCATATCGGTGCTGCGGTTGATGGCGGCCACGCCGCATCGCCTCCTTATGTAAAGAAATCGTCAGTTCCTTCATTATAGGGGGAAAATGCGGAAAGGTCAACCCTTCATCGCCAAAATAAGTGTTTTTGTCTTTGAATCGTGCACAAAAGCGAAAATACGGCAAACGGATTCGGTGAAACCCGGCAGAAAAAATAGTTCTCCGCGCAGCGTGGGACCGCTGCGCGGAGAAGCAAAGGGGGGATGAGAGAGTAAATCGTTGTCAGTCGGCCAGGATCCGCACCGCACCCACATAGGTGCTGCTGTAATAGCCATCGAAATAGCTGATCTTGACCCCGCCGTTGGAGGTGGCGTGGATGAACGCGCCGCCGCCCAGATAAATGCCCACATGGGAGATGTCGCCGCCGCCATAGGAGAAGAACACCAGGTCGCCGGGCAGGCGCTGGGCGGAGGACACCCGGGTGAAGGCATACAGCTGATCGCTGGCCCCGTGGGACATGCGATAGCCGAAGTGGGCGTAGACGTACATGGTGAAGCCGGAGCAGTCAAATCCGCTGGGGGACGCGCCGCCCCACACATAGCGGGTGCCCAGGAAGGACTTTGCATAGTCCACCAGGTCCTCCCGGGCGCTCTTCACGGCGGAGGTGCCGGCATAATCGCTGTACTGCACGGCCTGGCACGCGTCGGACCGGACATAGCCGGTGGTGCCGCTGAAGGTGATCTGATACCAGCTGCCGTCCTCGGTGACGTCGTTGAGCCGGGCCACCTTGCCCTGGCGCAGGGTCCGCAGAGAGGCGGCACTGTCGCTGGGTGCGGCGTACACGGTGATCTGACGGGTGGCCATGGCGCCGTCATAGGCGTCCAGCAGGGCCTGGCGGGCGGCCTGACGGCCGGTGCGGTGCGCCGCGTCCAGAGCGGCCTGACGGGCGGCCTCCTCCTGACGGGCTTCCTCCTCCTGCTGCAGCTGCACCGCCTGGACGGACAGCTGGGACAGGTCCAGGGTCTCCTCCCGGTCCAGCAGGCCCATGTCAATGGCGATGCCCGCATTGGCTTCGGCGGACTGGGACAGGCCCGCGCCCTCCAGCACCTGGACGGCGGCGGAATAGGTGGCCGCGGCGGCAGCCGCGTCCTGTATCTGATGGCTCTGATCTGCGCTGACGATCCAGATGCTGGACAGCGTCATGGATGCGGCCAGCAGCAGACAGGCGAAACGTCGGGATACCATAGGGTAAGACTTCCTTTCCATAAGGGGATTTTCCAAAGGACAAGAGATATCATACCACAACGGTTTCAAAAAAGCTACAAAAAATTACAGATTGGTAACAAAGTTTTCAAAATGGTAAAATTTTACTGCCGTGTCATATAGAGAACGGCAGTAAAATCGATATATAGTGCAATATTTTACTTTCGAAGGTCGGCGATGGCCTGGCCGGTGGCCAGGATGCTCTCTCCCGCCCGGCGAACGCTGGCTCCGGCAGCCTTTACCAGCTCGTCCTTCACGTCCACCGCCAGGCGGCGGAAGATCTCGGTGATGATTTTTTTCTTCTCCTCGTCGGCCCCGGCATACTCCCGCAGCAGGGCCGCTCCGGCGGCCAGTCCGCCGCTGCGCAGGTCCTCCAGGGTCTTGGTGCGGCCGCCCCGGCTGAGAATATCGAAAAACGCCCGGGAGAACTGCTCCCGCTCCTGGGGGGTCATGGAGCCGATCCACTCCCGCAGCACCCCGTCGGACAGCTGGCCCAGCTGGGAGCGCTGGCCCAGGTGGACAAAGTGGGGCCCCTCCACGCACCAGGACAGGGGCTCGTGCTGCATAATGGACCGGGCGGTGCTGTCCACCACCTCGTAGTCCTCGGCATGCTCCAGCAGCACGCCCACAATGGACGAGGCGGGAATGAAGGTAAACAGCCGGTCTGCCACCGCCTGGTAGCACGGCTCGTTTACCAGGTCCCGGCTGAAGCCGGGGCCGTCGTTGTTGTAGGCGGCGATGAGCCGTTTGCGCTGGAGCTTTTCGTCCAGGTGGACCGCCGCCCAGGCCGCCAGATTTCCTCCCTTGGAGTGTCCGCCGATGCGCAGGGGCCGCCGGGGGCAGGCCCGGGCCACGGCCTCGGCGTACTCCGTGGCCTTCAGCTGGGCGGGAACGGCGGACAGGAAGCTCATGTTGAAGTCCTCCTGCCAGCCCACAATGGTCATGTCCGTGCCGCGATAGGCGACGTATACGCTGCCGTCCGGCAGCAGGAAGGATACGGCGGCAAACTGCATCTGCTGGGTCTCGTCGTGGAGGCTTTCAAAGGCGAACAGCGACACATCCCGGAACCGGGCCGTCTCCGCCGCCGCCCGCATCAGGGGGATATAGTCCAGGGTGGACAGGCCCAGCTGCTCGTCCTCCTCCGTCAGCTGGCGGCACACATCCCCCATGGGCATGGCGTCCTTGGGATCGAAGCTCCACAGCTGCCGGAGCTTCTTCAGATTGATGTAGGAAATGATGCACAGGATCAGGCTGTCCACCTCGTTGAAGCCGTCCTGGGCAAGGGTCAGGTCGCCCCGCCACCGGAGGTAGTCGAACACGGTGGCGTTGGCGCGGGTCTCGTCAGACATGGGGGGATCCCTCCTATTTGATTATTGCAGGGTCTTGCACCGCTCGTCGGTGTTGTGGATCACCTGGGCCACGCTCTGGCCCAGGCCGGGATACGCTGCCGTCAGGGTATCCGGCGTCATCTGGGGCAGGTCCTCCGCCTGGTCCAGGGCTTGACGGTACCGCACGCGGCTGAGGGTCATATCCGCCTGGCCCAGGCCCGCGTCATAGTCCCCGGGGGCCACGGCGAAGAAGTCCTCGTTGCCGCCGCAGCGGCGGTACAGCTGCCGCAGCAGGCCGTACAGCGCCCCGCTGAGATAGTCTCCGGCGGCGGTGATGGCCGGACGGCTGCCGGTCTTTCCCAGCTGGTCAAACAGGACGCTGACGGTGTTCACCACCAGCTTCTTTTGCAGGGTAGCCATGATGCTGCCCCGGAGGCTGCCCTTCTCCCCGGAGGCGTCGTACACGTCTCCGGCGTCGATGATGGACCCGTCCCGGCTCAGGGTCCGGCCCAGCAGATAGTCCGCCGACACATGGTAATAGTCGCACACCCGGGTCACGAAGGCCAGGCCCGGCTCCCGGATGCCGTTTTCATAGTGGCTCAGCAGCGCCTGGCTGATGCCCAGCTCCGCCGCCGCCTTCCGCTGGGACACGCCCTTCTCCTGCCGCAGCAGGCTCAGGGTGCGGGAAAAATCAGTTGCCATTCTCTCACCTATCTCTTTTCTATACAGTAAGTAGATTATACCGTGCTTTATACAAAAAGTAAATCCCCAATTTTGCCTGGGTGAACGATCCGCCGGATGGCCATTTCCCCGGCAAATATTGGCAAATTTCCAGGAATCAAATATGAAAAAGATGTTAATTCCTCCCAAATCCCTTGACGGGCGGGAAAAAAGAATGTATCATATATTTTTGTAACGAATTTGTAACTTTTTAGGGGTTCCCTTATTATGAAACAAGACCTGATGCATAAAGACGTCCACGACGTCAACATAACGCCGAAGGAGCGCCGGAATATCTGGCAGCTGTGGCGGCAGAACCTGAAGGACTGGGTCTGGTACACCCAGGAGAATCCGGACTGGCTGGATCTGGATATTCAAACCGCCGTAAAGCGCCATATCATCGCGCCCCTGCGCAGCGCCCGGCAGCGGCTGCGTGGTCTGGCCCAGCAGAAAAAGCGCCGGGAATTTCCGGAGTCCGAAAGCCGCCTGGCTCAGCTGCTGCTGTTTGCCTGGGGCAGCCTTCCCCGGATAGGCGCGGGCCTGCGGGAGCAATTTGCCGTGCGCCGCAAGCACAGCATCCGCCGCAGCGGCAGCATCCGCGCCCTGTGGGAGCGTATGCATCTGCACCCGGCCATTTTCCTGGGCACCTGCGTCAGCGCTGCGGCGGTGATCGTGCTGCTGTCGATGTACACCGTGGGCACCACCGTCCGCTACGACGGCATCAACCTGGGCACCGTCAGCTCCCGCCGCACCGTGAATCTGGCGGTGGAGCAGCTGCAGACCGTCACCCGCCAGACCCTGGGAGACGAGAGCTACACCATCGACCGGAGCCTGCTGTCTACCCAGTCCCATGTGGTCCCCCGCCGGGAGGTAGAGAGCCGGGAGGACCTTACCGGGAGCCTCACCGCCCAGATCGGTGACGTCACCTATGGCTATACCCTGTATGTAGACGGCGAGGCCGTGGCTGCCACCACCTTCCCCGGAGCCATTGAGCAGCTGATGGAGCAGATGAAGGTGGGTTATATCACCGAGAGCACCGTGGACTGCTATTTCGTGGAGGATGTAGAGGTGAAGGAGGGCTATGTAGACAGCTCTCTGATCTCCAACCTGGGCTATATTGCCGAGAAGCTCAACGCCACCAAGGCCGGGGCCGTGGTATACACCGTGAAGCCCGGCGATGTGTGGTCCGCTATCGCCGAACAGAATGGCATGACCAATCAGGAGCTGCTGAACCTGAATCCCGGCTATGACATCGCCGCGCTCCATGCCGGCGACCAGCTGACCATTTCCAACGCCGTGCCCTATCTGACGGTGGTGGACGTGGAGCGGCAGAGCTATGTCCGGGACCTGCCCTTTGACGTGAATTACAAGGACGATCCCAATATGTACCAGGGCGACAGCAAGGTCCTGTCCAAGGGCGTATACGGCAAGGCCGACGTTACCGCCAACGTCACCTTCATCAACGGCGAGGAGACCGCCCGGGAATATGTGGCCTCCGTGACCCTGAGCCAGCCTGTGGCAGAGCTTCGGGCCCGGGGCACCAAGGCCCGGCCCACCTGGTTCCCCACCGGCAGCTTCCGCTGGCCCTGCTACGGCGTGATCACCTCCTTCTTCGGCCCCCGTCGGCCCAGTGTGCCCGGTGCCTCCAGCTATCACGAGGCGCTGGACATTGCCAACAGCTACGGCACCGCCATTTATGCCGCCGACGGAGGCACCGTGACCCTGGCCGGATGGTATGGCGGCTTGGGCTACTGCGTGAAGATCAACCACGGCAACGGTTTTGTCACCACCTATGGCCACAACAGCTCCCTGCTGGTATCTGTGGGGCAGCATGTGTACAAGGGGCAGCAGATCGCCCGCATGGGCTCCACCGGCATCAGCAGCGGGCCGCACTGCCACTTCGGCATGACCCGCAACGGCACCATCGTGGACCCCCTGAACTATCTGCCATAACCGCATCACAGCATACGCCAAAGGGCCGCCCCCACGGGCGGCCCTTTTTCTGAATTCTCCCGATCCTCTCTTGACAGTCGCCGTCGATTCCGATACTATAATACCGAAAAAACTCAGGATAATGGAGGAAAAAGCTATGGATATCCAGCAGGCAGTGGCAGAGAACATCCACCGCATCCGAAAAGCACAGCGGCTCAGCATTGATCGGGCAGCGGAGCTGTCCGGGGTATCCAAGAGCATGTGGGGCCAGATCGAGCGCGGCGGGGCCAACCCCACCGTGTCGGTGCTCAGCCGCATGGCTCAGGGGCTTCACGTCCCCCTGGAGCAGCTCATCGCCTGCCACGACGATCCGCCCACCATGCTGCACCGGGCGGTGGACGTGACCGGGCAGCGGCTGTGCGGCGGAAAGGTCATCGCCTACCGGCTGTTTCCCTTTGATCCGGAGTCCCGCAGCGAGAGCGTCCAGCTGGACCTGTTCATCAGCGGCAGCTATGACGGGCCGGACCGGGTCCCCGGCTCCTGGATCTACGTCACCTCTCTGTCCGGGACGGTGGAGGTCACCACCGGAAGCGAAGCATACCGACTGGAGAGTCGGGACTGTCTGTCCTTCCCGGGCAGCCAGCCCTATCGCTATGAAAACGTCGGCAACAACACGGTCCGGCTCATTCAGTGGACCGTGTATAAAAAATGAGACGCCCCGACAAACTGCAGAACAGCTCCTCGGCGCACGGTATGCGCCGGGGAGCTCAGCTTGTCAAAAAGGATTTTTGACAAGCTGACAAGCATTTTCAAAACTTTCATAAAAGTTCTGAAAATGCGGTGATTGAAAACGAAAGACACCCCTGATGGGTTTCTTTCGTAACTATCTTCCTTTCCGAAGGCGGAGGCAAGCCTGCTTTTTTGACAGTCTCAGATCCCCGGCGCACGGTGTGCGCCGGGGATCTGTCTGTTGATATCTGTTTTTCGGGAAGCGCTTACTCCTGATCCTGGGGGGCATCCTCTGCGGGAGTCTCCTCCAGCACCTGGGCGGCATCGGCCTGAAGGGCCTCCACGCCGGCGCTCTCGCCGGAGACTTCCGCAGGCTCCTCCTGCTCCTCCTCCGCGGCGGGCACCAGCTCCTCCGCGAAGTGGCGATAGGCGCTCAGGCCGGTACCGGCGGGAATGAGCTTGCCGATGATGACGTTCTCCTTCAGGCCCACCAGATGGTCCACCTTGCCCTTGATGGCGGCCTCGGTGAGGACCTTGGTGGTCTCCTGGAAGGACGCGGCGGACAGGAAGGAATCCGTGGCCAGGGAGGCCTTGGTGATGCCCATCAGAAGCTGGGTATAGGTGGCCTCCTGCAGCGGCTCGCCGTCCTCCCGGACCTCGCCCGCTTCGATGCGCTGGCGGACGCGCTCGTTCTCGTCCTCCACCTCCAGGATGTCGGCCATGGCACCGGACAGCAGGCCGGTGTCGTTGGCGTCCTCCACCCGGACCTTGCGCATCATCTGGCGCACGATGACCTCGATGTGCTTATCGTTGATGTCCACGCCCTGCTGCCGGTACACCTTCAGGACCTCCTGGATGAGGTAGTTGTGCACGGCGGAGGCGCCGCGGATCCGCAGCACATCGTGGGGGTTCAGGGCGCCGTCCTGCAGCTGCTTGCCCTTTTCGATAACGTCGCCGTCCCGGACCTGCAGACCGGTATGGGGCACGGCATAGGTGCGGGTATCGCCGTCGTCGGCGGTGACAATGATGTTCAGCAGGCTGCCCTTGGCGGCCTCCTCAAAGCGGACCTTGCCGCCGATCTCGGCCAGGGTCGCCATCTTCTTGGGCTTGCGGGCCTCGAACAGCTCCTCCACGCGGGGAAGACCCTGGGTGATGTCGCCGCCGGCCACGCCGCCGGTATGGAAGGTACGCATGGTCAGCTGGGTACCGGGCTCACCGATGGACTGGGCCGCGATGATGCCCACGGCCTCGCCGGGACCCACGGGCTTGGAGGTGGCCAGGTTCATGCCGTAGCACTTGGCGCAGATACCGCTGTGGGCCTTGCAGGTCAGCACGGTGCGGATCTCGGCGGAGTGAATGTCGAAGCTCTCCAGCAGGGCGGCGTCGCTCTCGGTCATCATGTGGTCCTTGGAGATCAGCACCTCATCGGTGCCGGGCTTCAGGATGTCCCGCACCGGGAAGCGGCCCTTGATGCGCTCGGAGAACTTCTCGATGACCTGGCCGTTTTCGCTGATCTCGGACACCAGAATGCCCTTCTGCACGCCGCAGTCGTCCTCGCGGATGATGACATCCTGGCACACGTCCACCATGCGGCGGGTCAGATAGCCGGAGTCGGCGGTACGCAGAGCCGTATCCGCCAGGCCCTTACGGGCGCCGCGGGAGGAGGTAAAGTAGTCCAGCACGGACATACCCTCTCGGAAGTTTGCCTTGATGGGGATCTCAATGGTCTTACCGGCGGTGTTGGCCATCAGGCCGCGCATACCGGTCAGCTGACGGATCTGCTTCATGGAGCCTCGGGCGCCGGAGTCCGCCATCATGAAGATGGGGTTATAGCGGTCCAGGCTGGCGGTCAGGGCGTCGGTAACGTCGTTGGTGGTCTTTTCCCACTCGCGGACCACCAGCTTATAGCGCTCCTCGTCGGTGATGAAGCCCATGTTGTACTGGTCCTCGATGTCCACCACCCGCTGCTCCGTCTCGCGGATCAGCTCATACTTCTTCTCGGGCACGGTCATGTCCGCGATGGAGATGGTGATGGAGCCCCGGGTGGAATATTTATAGCCCGTGGCCTTGATGTTGTCCAGCACCTCGGCGGCGATGGTGAAGCCGTACTGCTTGATGGTGCGGTCCACGATCTTGCCCAGCAGCTTCTTGCCGCAGGTCTCGGTGATCTCATAGTCGAAGAAGTGCTCGGACCGGGTGCCGTCATCGTTGTACCGCTTCACAAAGCCCAGATCCTGGGGGATGTTGCGGTTGAAGATGATGCGGCCTGCGGTGGCCCGGACCACATGGGACAGCTTCTCGCCGTCCACTTCCTTGGTGACGCGGATCCACACCGGCTGATGCACGCCGATGATGTGCTCGTTATAGGCCATGAGCACCTCGTCCTCGTCGCGATAGATGTTCATGTGGACATTGGCCTTCTCCTGGTCGGTAAGCTCGTCATAGCTCTTGCCGGCCAGGGCAAAATCCACGCCCTGGGGCCAATATTCGTCGTTGTCCATCTGGCTGACGCCGTTTTCGAACCGCTCGAAGGTCAGGTAGTAGGAGCCCAGCACCATATCCTGGGTAGGCACGGTAACGGGGCCGCCGTCCTGGGGCCGCAGCAGGTTGTTGGCAGACAGCATCAGCAGCCGGGCCTCGGCCTGGGCCTCGGCGGACAGGGGCACATGGATAGCCATCTGGTCGCCGTCGAAGTCGGCGTTGAAGGCAGTGCAGTTCAGGGGGTGCAGCTTCAGGGCGCGGCCCTCCACCAGCACCGGCTCAAAGGCCTGGATGCCCAGGCGGTGCAGGGTAGGCGCGCGGTTGAGCATCACGGGATGGTCCTTGATGATCTCGTCCAGGGCGTCCCACACCTCGGTGACGCCCTTGTCCACCATGCGCTTGGCGGACTTGATGTTGTTGGCGGAGCCATCCTCCACCAGCTTCTTCATGATGAAGGGGCGGAACAGCTCCAGGGCCATCTCCTTGGGCACGCCGCACTGATAGATCTTCAGCTCGGGGCCCACGCAGATAACGGAGCGGCCGGAATAGTCCACGCGCTTGCCCAGCAGGTTCTGGCGGAAGCGGCCCTGCTTGCCCTTGAGCATGTCGCTGAGGGACTTCAGGGCCCGGTTGTTGGCGCCGGTAACGGGACGGCCCCGGCGGCCGTTGTCGATCAGGGCGTCCACGGCCTCCTGGAGCATGCGCTTTTCATTGCGGACGATGATGTCCGGGGCGCTGAGCTCCATCAGGCGCTTGAGGCGGTTGTTGCGGTTGATGACCCGGCGATACAGGTCGTTGAGGTCAGAGGTAGCGAACCGGCCGCCGTCCAGCTGGACCATGGGCCGAAGCTCCGGGGGGATCACCGGCAGCACGTCGATGACCATCCACTCCGGCTTGTTGCCGGACAGGCGGAAGGCGTCCACCACCTCCAGGCGCTTCACCACCCGGGCCTTCTTCTGGCCGGTGACGGTTTTCAGCTCCGCGTGGAGCTGGGCGCTGAGCTCCTCCAGGTCGATCTGCTGCAGCAGCTTCTTCACGGCCTCGGCGCCCATGCCGGCGTCGAAATCGTCCTCATACTTCTCCCTCATGTCCCGGTATTCCTTCTCGGACAGCAGCTGGTTGCGCAGCAGGGGAGTCTCGCCGGGATCGGTGACGATATACGCGGCGAAGTACAGAACCTTCTCCAGGATCCGGGGGTTGATGTCCAGCAGCAGGCCCATCCGGGAGGGGATGCCCTTGAAATACCAGATATGGCTGACGGGGGTGGCCAGCTCGATGTGGCCCATGCGCTCCCGGCGCACCTTGGCCCGGGTGACCTCCACGCCGCAGCGGTCGCAGATCTTGCCCTTGAAGCTGATCTTCTTATACTTGCCGCAGTGGCACTCCCAGTCCTTGGTGGGCCCGAAGATCCGCTCGCAGAACAGGCCGTCCCGCTCGGGCTTCAGGGTGCGGTAGTTGATGGTCTCCGGCTTTTTCACCTCGCCGTAGGACCATTCGCGAATCATTTCCGGAGAAGCGATTCCGATCTTGATGGCGTCAAAAGTGGGATAACTCATGCTGTATGCTCCTCCTATTCCTTAAAATTCGTCGTCCGCGCCGTCGTAGGAGGCCTCTACCTCCTCCTCGGGCACATAATCGAAGCCTGCGTCCGCCAGCTCCTCTTCGTTGGCGTACCGGCTGCGGCGGTCGTCGTCGGCATCCATGCGGGAGAGATTGAAGGTATCCAGGGCGTTTTCGTCCTCCTTCAGCTCGATCTGGTTGCCGTCCTCGTCCAGCACCTGGATGTCCAGGCACAGGGACTGCAGCTCCTTCACCAGCACCTTGAAGGACTCGGGCACGCCGGGAGTGGGCACGTTCTTGCCCTTGACGATGGCCTCATAGGTCTGCACGCGTCCGGTGACGTCATCGGACTTCACCGTCAGGATCTCCTGCAGGGTATAGGCCGCGCCGTAGGCCTCCAGGGCCCAGACCTCCATTTCGCCGAAGCGCTGGCCGCCGAACTGGGCCTTGCCGCCCAGAGGCTGCTGGGTCACCAGGGAATAGGGGCCGGTGGAGCGGGCGTGGATCTTATCGTCCACCAGGTGGTGCAGCTTCAGGAAGTACACATAGCCCACGGTGACCTTGTTGTCGAAGCGCTCACCGGTGCGTCCGTCGTACAGCCAGCTCTTGCCCTGGGGGTCCAGACCCGCCTGGGTCAGGGCCTCGGTGATGTCCTTATCGGTGGCGCCGTCGAAAATGGGGGTGGCCACCTTCCAGCCCAGGGTCTTGGCGGCATAGCCCAGATGGACCTCCAGCACCTGGCCGATGTTCATACGGGAGGGCACGCCCAGGGGGTTCAGCACGATGTCCAGGGGGGTGCCGTCGGGCAGGAAGGGCATATCCTCCTGGGGCAGCACCCGGGACACCACGCCCTTGTTGCCGTGGCGGCCGGCCATCTTGTCACCGGGCTGGATCTTGCGCCGCTGGGCGATATAGACCCGGACCACCTGGTTCACGCCCGGCCCCAGCTCGTCGCCGGCCTCCCGGGTGAACACCTTGGCGTCCACGATGATGCCGCTTTCGCCGTGGGGCACCTTCAGGGAGGTATCCCGGACCTCCCGGGCCTTTTCGCCGAAGATGGCCCGCAGGAGCCGCTCCTCGGCGGTGAGGTCGGTCTCGCCCTTGGGGGTGACCTTGCCCACCAGGATGTCCCCGGCGTGGACCTCGGCGCCCACGCGGATGATGCCGCGCTCGTCCAGGTCCTTCAGGGCGTCCTCGCCCACGTTGGGGATATCCCGGGTGATCTCCTCGGGCCCCAGCTTGGTATCCCGGGCGTCGATCTCATATTCCTCGATATGGATGGAGGTGTAAACATCCTCCTTCACCAGCCGCTCGTTGAGCAGCACGGCGTCCTCGTAGTTGTAGCCCTCCCAGGTCATGAAGCCCACCAGGATATTGCGGCCCAGGGCGATCTCGCCCTGATCGGTGGCGGGACCGTCGGCCAGCACCGTGGGATCGTCGCCGCCGTGGACCCGCTCGCCCACGGAAACGATAGGCTTCTGGTTGATGCAGGTGCCGTGGTTGGAGCGCAGGAACTTGATGAGCTTATAGTCCTTGCTCTCGCCGCTGTCATACTTGACGGACACGTTGGTGGCGTCCACCTTGGTGACCACGCCGTCGCCCTCGGCCAGCACCACCACCTCGGAATCCAGGCAGATCTTGTGCTCCATACCGGTGCCCACGATGGGAGCCTCCGGCCGCAGCAGGGGCACGGCCTGCCGCTGCATGTTGGCGCCCATCAGGGCGCGGTTGGCGTCGTCGTTGGGCAGGAAGGGGATCATGGCCGTGGCGATGGACACCATCATACGGGGGGAGATGTCCATATAGTCCACGTATTCCGGCTCCACCTGGATGGTCTCGTCCTGGTGGCGGCAGGTGATACGGGGGCCGATGAGGCAGCCGTTCTCGTCCACCGGCTCCGCCGCCTGACACACAACGTACTGATCCTCCACGTCAGCGGTCATATAGGTGATCTCGTCGGTGACATGGCCGGAGGGCCGGTCCACCCGGCGGAAGGGGGCCTCGATGAAGCCGTATTCATTGACCCGGGCATAGGTGGCCAGATAGGAGATCAGGCCGATGTTGGGACCTTCGGGGGTCTCGATGGGGCACATACGGCCATAGTGGCTGTAGTGCACGTCGCGGACCTCCATGTTGGCGCGCTCGCGGCTGAGGCCGCCGGGGCCCAGGGCGGACAGACGCCGCTTGTGGGTCAGCTCGGCCAGGGGGTTGGTCTGGTCCATGAACTGGCTCAGGGGGCTGGAGCCGAAGAACTCCTTGATGGCTGCGGTAACGGGCCGGATGTTGATCAGGCTCTGGGGCGTGACAATGTCCAGATCCTGGATGGTCATCCGCTCCCGGATGACCCGCTCCATGCGGGAAAAGCCGATGCGGAACTGGTTTTGCAGCAGCTCACCCACGCAGCGCAGGCGGCGGTTGCCCAGATGGTCGATATCGTCCTTCTGCACCAGGCCGTGGGCCAGGACGTTCATATAGTTGATGGAGGTGAGGATGTCGTCGATGATGATGTGCTTGGGCACCAGGCGGTCCGCCTGCAGGCGGCACTGCTCGATAAGCTCCTCGCCCTGATACTGACTCAGCAGCTCCTGCAGCACGTCGAAGCGCACCCGCTCCTTGATGCCGCAGGCCGTCTTGGGATCAAAGTTCACATAGCGGCTCATGTCGCACATGCGGTTGGTGAAAATGCGGATGATGTCGCCGTTTTCCAGCTGGACCTTCACCATACCCACGCCGATGGCGTCCAGGGTGCGGCAGTCGTCGCCGGAGAGGACATGGCCCTCCTCCAGCAGCAGCTCGCCGGTGGCGGGGTCGGCTACGGGCTCGGCCAGCTTCTGGCCCTTGGCCTGGGTCCACAGGGTCAGCTTCTTGTTGAACTTATACCGGCCCACGGTGCTCAGGTCATACCGCCGGGGATCGAAGAACAGGTTCTGCATCAGGGTCTCGGCGGAGTCCAGCGTGGGCGGCTCGCCGGGGCGCTGCTTGCGATAGATCTCCAGCATGGCCTCCTCATAGGATTTGCAGGTGTCCTTTTCCATGGTGGCCACAATGCGGGGATCGTCGCCGAAGCGGTCCAGGATATCGGCGTCGGTTTTCAGGCCCAGGGCCCGGATCAGGCAGGTGATGGGCAGCTTGCGGTTCTTGTCGATGCGGACCCAAAACACCTCGCTGCTGTCGGTCTCATACTCCAGCCAGGCGCCGCGGTAGGGGATCACCGTGGACGTCAGCAGGGGCAGGTCCGTTTTCAGGTCGATCTCCTTGCCGTAGTAGATGCCGGGGGAGCGGACGATCTGGCTGACCACCACGCGCTCGGCGCCGTTGATGACGAAGGTGCCGCCATGGGTCATCAGGGGGAAATCGCCCATGAAGATCTCCTGCTCCTTGATTTCGCCCGTCTCCTTATTGTGCAGGCGGACGCTGACCTTCATGGGGGCGGCATAGGTGGCATCCCGGGCCTTGCACTCCTCCACGTCGTACTTGGGCTTTTCGTCCATGCTGTAGTCGATGAAGCTCAGCTCCAGGTTGCCGGCATAGTCGCCGATGGAGGCCACGTCGGCAAAAACCTCCCGCAGGCCGGTGTCCAGGAACCACTGATAGGATTTCTTCTGGATCTCCAGCAGGTTGGGCATCGCCATGACCTCTTCGTGTCTGGCAAAGTTCTTGCGCAGGGTCTTGCCATAATACTTGTCCTTGGCCATCTTCAATACTCACGCCTTTCTTTTCGCATTTTCTCCGTGCTTTTCCTCAGGGAACGGCTCTCCACCGATTTGACACGCGGGGGCGAGTTGTTTGTTTTCGCACTGTTCCACTTGTAATTTCGGGGGAAAGCTGGTATCATAACAGCAGATTGAAATGGGGCGTTAGCCCCATTTTCCCAATATAGCGTCTCATTGTACCATAGACGCGCCTGCTTTGTCAACATAAAACACTGCCTCGCCCGAAATTTTTTCGTGGCTGCGGTGTTTTTTTATTTTCCGCCTCCCGCACCTCCGGTCCATCCGCAGGGGCGGACGAATCTGTCCGCCCGCATATCCGCACTCCCTGCGGCGCATTCCGTAGGGGGCGGCGTCCCCGACGCCCCAAGGCATTCCGTCATTTTTCCATACAAAAAGCAGCCCTTCGGCTGCTTTTTGTATGAGCCTGTCAAAAATTCTTTTTGACAAGTTGTTTTCAGAACAGGCCGGGAATGTTCAGCCCGCCGGTGACGGAGCCCATGGCGGACTCCATAGCCTCCTCCGCCTGGCGCAGGGCCTCGTTAACGGCGGAGATCACCAGGTCCTGGAGCATCTCCACATCCGCCGGGTCCACGGCGTCGGGCTGAATGGTCAGCGCCGTCACCTGCTTCTTGCCGGATACGGTGGCCTGCACCGCGCCGCCGCCTACGGAGGCGGTGAAGCTGCTCTCCTCCACGTTCTTCTGGGCAGCTTCCATATCCTGCTGCATCCTGGCCAGCTTCTGCTGCATTTGCTGCTGCTGGCGCATCATCCCGGCGCTGCCGCCGAACCCGTTGCGGGCACTGTATCCCTTAGCCATGTCGCATTCTCCTTTATATTACGAATTATTGCTTATTTGATCTTGAAATTTTCCAGCTGCTGACCCTGGGCCGCCACCTCATCCAGCTTATCCGGGGTCTTTTCCGCCGGAGGCTCCTCCCAGGGAGGCGTCTGATCTCCGGGAGCCGCCGTTTCCGCCGGAGGCTGGGGCTCCGGGGCCTTTGGGGGAGCCGGTTTTGGCTCCGGGCGGGGCTTCCGGGGGGCGGACTTTTTTCCGGCGGGGGCCGGTGCGCCGCCAACGGTCAGCACCACCCGGACGGTTTGTCCCTCTGCGGCGGAGGCCACCTCCTGGAGCACATGGAGCACCGAGTTGTTGTTCAGGGAGTCCCGGACGAACTCGTTCTGGCAGTACAGCGTCAGGCAGTCGCCGTCCACCGCCCCCCGGACCATATTCAGAAACACCCGGTGATTCACCGCCAGGCGGCCCTTGCAGTGCTCCTTCATGGCGTCCCATTTGCCGGTGTCGCCCACCACGGCGGCGGCCCTGGCAGCCGCCGGTTCGGAAGCGGGTCTGTTGGCCGGACGCTTGGCAGGCGGTTCTTCGTCCGGAATATCGAATATCCGTTCCCGGTTCCCGGGCTCCTGGGGCAGGGGCGGCTCCTCCGGCATGGGAGGGCGATCCTCCGCCGGTTCGTCCCGGCTTGTCCCGGTGCTGTCCCGGGACACAGGGGCCGGTTTCGGGGACATCCCACTGTTTTGCGGGACAGTTTTTATTGAAATTCCGTTAGATATCTGATCCTCCAGCCGGTCGATCCGCTGGCTCAGGGCCGTCAGGTCGCCGGAAAGACCTTCGTCGCACAGGCGCAGCAGACACAGCTCCGCATCCGTCCGGGGCTGGAAGCTGTCTCCCAGCCCGGCGCAGCAGGCCTGGATGGTCTCCGTCAGATACAGAAACCGCCGCATGGGCTGGCTGCCGGAAAGGGACTTCAGGGTCTTGGTATCGTATATACCCGTCAGCAGGGCGGCGGCCCCGTCGGGGGCGGCCTTGAGAATGGTCATGTCCCGGGCCAGGTCCCCCAGCTCCCCCAGCATGGCGGCCACATCCTTGCCGCCCCGGTACAGCTCATCCAGCCGGGTCAGGGCCCCGGCGGCATCCCGCCGGAGGATGCAGTCCATCAGCTCCACCGTCTGGACGCTGCCAGCCAGGCCCAGAATGTCCAGCACCGTGCGGCTGTCCAGCCGGCCCTGGGCCACCCGGCACTGGTCCAGCAGGCTCAGGGCGTCCCGGAGAGCGCCGTTGGCCATGCGGGCCAGGATCTCCGCCCCGTCGGGGGCCAGGGGAATATTTTCGGCCCCGGCAATGCGCAGCAGATGCTTTTCCATATCCCGGGGCAGGATGCGCTTGAAATTGAAGCGCTGGCACCGGGAGAGAATGGTGGCCGGAACCTTGTGCAGCTCCGTGGTGGCCAGAATGAACATCAGGTGCTCCGGCGGCTCCTCAATGGTCTTGAGCAGAGCGTTGAAGGCCTGGGTGGACAGCATGTGGACCTCGTCGATGATATAGACCCGCTTTTTCAGCACCGTGGGGGTATAGACCGACTCGCTGAGCAGCTCCCGGATGTCGTCCACCCGGCTGTTGCTGGCAGCGTCCAGCTCCGTCACGTCCAGCAGGGAGCCGCTGTCGATGCCCCGGCAGGCCTCGCACCGGTTGCAGGGGGCCCCGTCCTCCGGGTGCAGGCAGTTGACGGCCTTGGCCAGGATCCGGGCGCAGGTGGTTTTGCCGGTGCCCCGGGTGCCGGTGAACAGATAGGCGTGGGCCGTGCGGCCCTCGGCCACCTGGCGCTGGAGCGTGCCGGTGATGTGGTCCTGGCCCACCACCTGGGAAAACGTCTTGGGCCGCCATTTGCGGTACAGTGCCTGATACATGAAGCAGCCCTCCCTTTGCGTTTGCGTAAAAATAAAACTCCTCCGCTGCCAGCCGCGGGGCCGGTGGACTCGCGGCACATGGATGATCCCTCTTAATGCTGCTCGGTTCCCCGCCTGACATGATTCGTGGGTATCCATTGCGCGAGACCGGCTCCGCAGCTGGCGGCGGAGGAGTCGTCATGCAGATATCCTATCACATTTTGCTCCCGTTGGCAACTGGAATTTTTTTCGCAGGGGGATTCATAGAAATTTTACACAAAAGCCGACGTTCCGCGCTTGTGAGAAAAAATTTTTTATGGTATACTCCAATAATACTGAGAAAGTATCTGCCCGGCGGGCAGTTTTTTTAACGGAAGGAGACCGATATGGACTCAAACAACAGAAACAATCGAAACGGCGGAAACAAGAAAAACAACAAAAACCTGCGCAGCGTCATCTCTCTGATTGGCTGGGCCCTGGTGCTGACGCTGGTATTCAACTACATCCTGGCCGCCACCAGCGGCGGAAGGAGCTTTGAGGTCCCCTACAGCGAGATGATGGACCTGGTGGAGCAGGACCAGATCAAGGAGATCCAGCTGAAGGACGGCGTACTGTACGCCACCCCGGTGGACGGATATACCTATACCGAAAAGACGGACAACAAGTACCGGGAGCCCAAGACCTATACCCAGAGCGAAAAGTCCAAGCTGACCCTGTATACCACCTATCTGACGGACACCCGGCTGCTGCCGCTGCTGGATGAGCACAATGTGGAGTATTCCAGCCCCGTCAAGAGCTCCTGGAGCGTCCTGGGAGACATCCTGGTGATGTATATCCTGCCGATGGTGCTGATGATCGGACTGTTCCTGCTGGTGATGCGGATCGCGTCCAAAAACGGCGGGGGCATCGGCGGCATCGGCAATGTGGGCAAGTCCAACGCCAAGGTGTATATGGAAAAGCAGACCGGCGTCACCTTTAAGGACGTGGCCGGTCAGGATGAGGCCAAGGAATCCCTGGAGGAGATCATCGACTTCCTCCACAACCCCGGCAAATACACCGCCATCGGCGCCAAGCTCCCCAAGGGCGCGCTGCTGGTAGGCTCCCCCGGCACCGGCAAAACGCTGCTGGCCAAGGCCGTGGCCGGCGAGGCCAACGTGCCGTTCTTCTCCATCTCCGGCTCGGACTTTGTGGAGATGTTCGTGGGCGTGGGCGCGTCCCGGGTCCGTGACCTGTTCAAGGAGGCCGCCAAGGTGGCTCCCTGTATCATCTTCATCGACGAGATCGACACCATCGGCAAATCCCGTGACGGCGGCCGCTTCGGCGGCAACGACGAGCGGGAGCAGACCCTGAACCAGCTGCTGGCGGAGCTGGACGGCTTCGACCCCAGCAAGGGCGTTATCGTTCTGGGCGCCACCAACCGGCCTGAGGTGCTGGACAAGGCGCTGCTGCGGCCCGGCCGCTTCGACCGGCGCATCACCGTGGACCGGCCCAATCTGGCGGGCAGACTTGCCACCCTGCAGGTCCACACCCGGAACATCCGCCTGGCGGAGGACGTGAACCTGGACAAGATCGCCCAGGCCACCGCAGGCTGCGTGGGCGCAGACCTGGCGAACCTGGTGAACGAGGCGGCCCTGCGGGCCGTGCGCAAGGGCCGCAAGGCCGTGAACCAGAACGACCTGCTGGCGGCCTTTGAAACCGTCATCGCAGGCTCCGAGAAGAAGGGCACCGTCATCACCCAGGAGGAAAAGCGCATCATCGCCTATCACGAGGTGGGCCACGCCCTGGTGGCGGCCAAGCAGAAGAATGCCCAGCCCGTCAGCAAGATCACCATCGTACCCCACACCCAGGGGGCCCTGGGCTATACCCTGCACCTGCCGGAGGAGGAGAAGTTCCTCATGTCCAAGGAGGACATCCTGGCGGAGATCCGCACATTGCTTGCCGGCCGCTCCTCGGAGGAAATCGTGTGCAACACCATGACCTCCGGCGCGGCCAACGACATCGAGCGGGCCACGGAAATGGCCCGGAATCTGGTGGCGCGGTTCGGTATGTGCGACGAGTTCGACATGATGGCCCTGGGCACCGTGCAGAGTCAGTATCTGGACGGCGGCTACTCCATGACCTGCGCCCAGGAGACGTACGCCGCGGCGGACCGGGCCACCATCGCCATCATCCGCCAGTGTCACCAGGACGCCAAGCAGATCCTCAGCGAAAACCGGGAACTGCTGGACAAAATCGCGGCGTATCTGCTGAAGAAGGAGACCATTACCGGCCAGGAGATGATGGCCATCATCGAGGGCCGGGACCCGGAGACCGTGGACAACTACGGCGCCACCCGGGAGGAGGATCAGAAGCTGTTCCGCCCCTCCACCCCGGACGTGATCGATCCCCCGGCCAAGCACATCAATATCGTGTCGGAGCCTATCCCCATGCCGGACTTTGATAAGAAGGACGAGAAGCCGGAGGGCCAGCCCCAGGATAAGCCGGAGGACCAGAGCGAGCATGGCCAGAGCAAGGAATAAACAGCGGAAATAAGCATACCAAAAGGAGACGGGCTGCGGCCCGTCTCCTTTTGAGCTTGTCAAAAAAAGGCGTTGCCCTTTTTTGACAGTCTGGTCTGCCAGGGATTGGCCCCAGTATGCCAGCCGATAAAGCGAAAACGTTTCCACAGATTCACCTTATTGAAACAACGTTTTTCGACTTGATTTTCTCATTGTTTTGTGCTATATTGGGATGGCATATGAAAAGAGGAAGCGGAGGAAGGATCACTCCGCCTTGGGAAAGGGGGCGCCGCCGGATGGGTCTGTACATAGGAAAAGTGGATCGCAGGTGGCTGTCCCGGGTGCTCCTGATCATGCTGGCGGACATCATCGGCATCATGGGCTCATACTTGTTGGCCCTGTGGGCACGGTTCGACTTCCACTTTACGGATATTCCCCAGGAGTTTGTGGACGGATATCTGCACACCATCTGGTGGTGGGTGCCGGTCTGCCTGGCGGTGTTCTGGCTGTGCAACCTGTACAACAGCATCTGGCGGTTCGTCAGCGTGGATGCGCTGATGCGGATCATACTGGCCTATGTGCTTCTGGGCGGGCTGAGCTTTGCATGCGTGGCGCTGTTTGGGGTGCATATGCCCCGGTCCTATTATGTGTGGGGCCTGTTCTTCAGCTTCTTCTGCACCTCCGGCATCCGCTTTTTCTATCGCGGGGTGCGGTACCTGCGCAACCGGGCGCCTCTGGCCCGGAAAAATGCGGAAAACGTCATGATCATCGGCGCAGGCCAGGCCGGGCGGCAGCTGATCCGGGAATACGCCGTCAGCAGTCATCTCAACAGCCGGGTGGCCTGCATCATCGACGACAACCCCGCCAAGCGGGGCCGTATTCTGGAGGGTGTGCGCGTTGTGGGTGCGCGGCGGGACATTCCCCAGGCCGCCAGTCAATTCGATATCGACAAGATCGTGTTCGCCATTCCGTCGCTTCAGGGAGCCGGAAGGCAGGAGATCCTCAATATATGCAGCACCACCGGCTGCCAGATCCAGGTGGTGCCGGGCATGTATCAGCTGGTCAACGGTGAGGTCACCATCAGCAAGCTCCGCCGGGTGGAGCTGCAGGACCTGCTGGGCCGGGACCCCATCCAGGTGAACCTGGGGGAGATCTGCGGCTATATCAACGACAAGACGGTTCTGGTCACCGGAGGCGGCGGCAGCATCGGCAGCGAGCTGTGCCGTCAGATCGCCCGGCACAAGCCCCGGCGGCTGGTGATCTTCGACATTTACGAAAACAACGCCTACGACATTCAGATGGAGCTGCGCCGGGAGCACCCGGAGCTGACGCTGGAGGTGTGCATCGGGTCCGTGCGGGACCAGCAGCGGGTGGATAACCTGCTGGATATGTACCGGCCGGACCTGATCTTCCACGCGGCGGCCCACAAGCATGTGCCCCTGATGGAGGACAGCCCCAACGAGGCCATCAAGAACAACGTGTTTGGCACCTATAAAATGGCCCGGTCTGCCGCCCGGCACGGGGTAAAGCGCTTTGTGCTGATCTCCACGGACAAGGCGGTGAACCCCACCAACATCATGGGCGCGTCCAAGCGCCTGTGCGAGATGGTGGTGCAGATGATGAACCGGCGCAGCGAAACGGAATTTGTGGCGGTGCGGTTCGGCAACGTCCTGGGCAGCAACGGCAGCGTGGTGCCCCTGTTCGAGCAGCAGATCGCCCACGGGGGACCGGTGACGGTGACGCATCCGGAGATCACCCGGTTTTTCATGACCATTCCCGAGGCGGTGTCCCTGGTTCTGCAGGCGGGGTATTATGCCAGGGGCGGCGAGATCTTTGTGCTGGACATGGGCCAGCCGGTGAAGATCGACGACATGGCCCGGCAGCTGATCCGCCTGTCCGGCTACGAGCCGGATGTGGATATCCCCATCATCTATACCGGCCTGCGGCCCGGAGAGAAGCTGTACGAGGAGCTGCTGATGGACGAGGAGGGCCTGCGGGAGACCGCCAACCAGCTCATCCACATCGGCCAGCCCATCAACATGGACGACGAGGCCTTCTGCCGCCAGCTGGCGGTGCTGGAGCGGGCCTGCCAGAGCAACAGCCCGGACATCCGCCAATATGTGGCGGACATGGTGCCCACGTATCACCCCAAAACAGATCAAAGCTGAAAAGCATTTTCAGAACTTTCATGAAAGTTCTGAAAATGCGGTGATTGAAAACGAAAGACACCCCTGATGGGTTTCTTTCGTAACTATCTTCCTTTCCGAAGGCGGAGGTGAGCCTTCTTTTTTGACAGACTGAAGCATCCCTTTGGCGTTTCCGGCCAAAGGGATGCTTTTCGCGTGATGCGGCGGTTTCGCCGGTGGAGGGAAGCAGGGGAGCGCCTTTCCTACTTTCCGGCGGCGATCTTGTCCTCGGTCTCCTGGCGGATGGCCTGGCGCAGGCGGGTCAGATACGGGGAGAAGGCGGCGTTTTCCTGAGCGTAGGTGCGGTTCAGGTCGTACTCCCGGGGCTCCCAGGTGTCGATGGGGGACTCGTTGTGCTGGATGACGGCCTCAAACTTGTCCAGAGCCTTGTAAATGCGGGCCTCCGTGGTCTCCAGCGCCGCCATCTCCCGGTACAGTGCCCGCATCTGCGCATCATACGGGGCGGGCAGGGTGTCCACCCACGCCAGCAGCTGCCGCTCCTCGTCGGCCTCGTCCGCCGCCGTTTTGCGGAAGGTGGGGATGTCGCCGGTAAAGCACTCGCCCAGGTCGTGGATCAGGCACATGCGGATAACCTTGTCCATGTCGGCCTCCGGAAACTCGTCCCGCATCCAGTAGGCCATCAGGGCAATGCGCCAGCTGTGCCCGGCCACGCTCTCCGGCTGGCGGCGGGAGGTGCAGCAGTGGCGGGTGGTGTCCTTCAGCCGCTCTGCCGTGTGCAGGGCGGACAGCAGCTCGGTGGGATTCATAACGGTTCTCCTTTTTTTCTCTCAGATTTCGACCAATTCGATCTCCGTGCCCCGGTCCCGGAGCAGGGCCAGCAGGGCCCGGACGGACAGCCACACCGTGGCGGTGTTGTCATTGGGATGAACGCCGATGCGGCCGCCGTCGAAATCCCGGTCCAGGCAGAAGCGGACAGCATGGTCCCGGTCGTTCAGCAGCCCCAGCGGCGTCACGGAGCCGGGGGTCAGGTCCAGCAGCCGCAGCAGCTCCTCCGGGGAGGCGAAGCTCAGGCGGCGGGTGCCGTGGCGGCGCTGGAACTCCTTCAGGTCCACCCGCTTGCCGCAGCGAACGGTGATCAGGTAATAGCTCCGCTTTTTGTCGTCCCGGACCAGCAGATTTTTGGCGTCGTCCTCCGGATACGGCATGTCCACGGCGGCGCACTCCTCCATGTTGAACACCGCCGGGTGCTCGGTGATCTCAAAATCCACGCCGTGGGCGCGGAGATAGTCATAGGTTTCCTGCTTGGTCATTGACCGGTTCCTCCTTAACGGGTTTTCTCCATTGTACCAGGCAGGGGCGGCGTTTGCAAGCCGTCTGCGGATGCCACGCAAAAGCTGTCTGCCGGAGCGGAAGCTTTGTGCAGTATGCGAATTTTCTTTTGCAGGGAAAAGCGTTATAATCGGGCGTAGATTACACCGAAGGGGACAGGCTATGAGCATCATTTTCTTCGACATTGACGGCACCATCATGGACGTGAACGGCAGCATCCCGCCCTCCGCCGCAGAGGCGGTGCGGCAGCTGCGGCAGGCGGGGCATCACTGCATTATCAATACCGGGCGGCCCCGGATCGCCATGGAGCCCCAGCTGCTGGAGCTGGCATTCGACGGGCTGGTGTGCTCCTGCGGCCAGTATATCCAGCTGGACGGCCGGGTGCTGCGGCACGTGGGCTTTGACCGGGACACCAGCCGGAAAATCCTGGAGGCCGGGCGGCGGTGCCTGGTGGATATGTACTTTGAGGAGGCGTCGCACATCTGGGTGGATACGCCCCACCACCACCTGAACCGGGAGCTGGAAAACGCCGTGAAGCGCCTGGAGCGGGGCGGCGTCCTGGTGGGGCGGCCTGACGGCGACCCGGATTTCCACTTTGACAAGGTGTGCGTCCTGGTGGGGCCGGACAGCCGGAGGGAGGAATTTCTGGCGGAGATGGCGCCCCTGTGCCAGATCATCGACCGGGGCGGCGGCATGTTCGAGCTGCCCATGCGGGGCTATTCCAAGGCGTCCGGCTGCCGGGCCGTGGCCCAGGCCCTGGGCGCGGACCTGGCCGACTGCTACGCCATCGGCGACAGTCCCAACGACCTGGAAATGCTGGCGTGTGTGGGACACCCCCTGGTCATGGGCGACGCCCCGGCAGAGGTGCAGGCCCAGGCGGAATACGTCACCGCGCCCCTGCGGGAGGACGGCCTGTACCGGGCCATGGTTCATATGGGCCTGCTGCACGAATAACAAAAGCTCCCGGTGCGAGGGTCGGGGTGGTCGTAAAACAGTTTCAGTCCCCGCAGCCATGCGGTGTTTACCTGACGATCGTTCAAGGGCAGTTATTGCAGCAGATGGACAAATAAATCGTGCACTTCTATGCACCTTTCGGTGTACGGTGTGGGTATCCCTTTCCTCTCCCTGTGGGAGAGGTGGCCGAGCGCGGCGAGGACGGAGAGGGCAAACAGTGTGTGCACACAAATTGATCTTATTATTCAAAAAAGGCGGCAAGACCCTCTCAGTCACCTGCGGTGACAGCTCTCCCAAAGGGAGAGCCAAGGGGCTGCACCCTGCTGCATGGTATGTTGGCATAAGAAATGGAGCGTATCTGTGTCGATACGCTCCATTAACTGTTTTTGCGGGCTTATTTACCGGGTCAGGAAGAACATCAGGGCGAACAGGATGCTGATGATCCAGGTGCCCACATTGATCTCCTTGATCTTGCCGGTGAAGATCTTCACGAACACATAGGAGATCAGGCCGAAGGCGATACCATAGGAGATGTTGTAGGTCAGGGGCATGAACGCCACGGTGACAAAGCCGGTCACGGCAGCGGCGGGATCGTCCCAGGCGATGTTGCGGACGTTGGACATCATCAGCACGCCCACATAGATCAGGGCCGCGGCGCAGGCGTAGGTGGGGATCAGCTGGGCCACGGGGGACAGGAACATGGCGATGAAGAACATCACCGCGGTAGCCATAGAGGCAAGACCGGTGCGGCCGCCCTCGGCCACGCCGGCAGAGGACTCCACGAAGGTGGTGACGGTGGAGGTGCCGCAGACAGCGCCGGCGCAGGTAGCGCAGGCATCAGCCAGCATGGCCCGGTCCATATTGGGAACGTTGCCGTCCTTATCCAGCATGTTGCCGGCAGAGCAGGCGCCGTACAGGGTGCCCAGGGTGTCGAACATATCCACCATGCAGAAGGCCAGCATGGTGGTCAGCAGCATCACCACGAAAGCGCCGGTGCCGTTGGCGGCAATGAAGGCGGAGAAGTCAAAGCCGGACTTGAACACCGCGCCGAAGGCCTGGGTGCCGAAATCACGGAAGGCGCCGAAGAAGTCGGAGGTCAGGTTGGGGGCGATGGCAGAGGCATAGAAGCCGGGAACGGTGATCAGACCCACCACATAATACACCACGGCAGCGCCCAGGATGCCCCACAGCACCGCACCGCGGACCTTCTTCTTGCTCATGGCGCCGATGGCGAACACGGCCAGCAGAGTGACCAGCATGGGGAAGATGGTGGCCCAGGTCTGCTCGCCGGTGAACACGTTGAAGGAGTGCAGGTTCACGCAGGTGGAGGAATCGTTGACCACGATGCCGGCGTTCTGCAGGCCGATGAAGGCGATGAACAGGCCGATACCGGCGGAGATGGCCGCCTTGACCTCGTGGGGGATGGAGTCGAAGATGATCTTGCGCAGACCGGTAACGGTCAGCAGCACGAAGATGATGCCGTCAAACAGCACCAGCACCAGGGCGTTGGCATAGCTCAGGCCCAGGCCCACACACACGGTGTAGACAAAATAGGCGTTCAGGCCCATTCCGGAGGCCTGCGCCAGCGGCAGATTGGACAGCAGACCGATGAGCAGGGTGCCCACCACGGCGGAAATAGCGGTGGCCACATAAATGGCCCCGTAGCTGACGCCCAGCACATCGGTGCCGTCGCCAAAGGGGTTCGAGAACATACCGGCATTGACCATCAGAATGTAGGCCATGGCCATAAAGGTGGTGATACCGGCCATGATCTCCGTCCGGACGGTGGAGCCCTTTTCGGTTACATGGAAGAAGCGATCCATAAACTCTCTCCTTTTATAAGTTTTCCGCTGCGCCTTCCGGCGCAGCAAGTTCATTTTACCATCCCGGCCTTGTCCACGCAAGCCCCATTTTCGCCAATGAATGCCATTCTTCGGGAAATTGTGACAGTCGCTGTGAAAAGACTGCAAATTTTTGTGGAAATAACGAGGGTAAGCGGTGAGGACTGAGAAAAAACACGATTTTGTGTAAATCATCTTGCATTTCGCGAAAACTTTAGTATACTGGACGTGCAGCGTGTGTTTCGCTGCAGAGAGATTTAAAAAAAGATAAGGAGAATGTACAAATGATTCTGGAACTCATCGCTACGATTCTGTCACTGGTAGGCTCCTGGATGGTCTATAAGAAGATGGGCCGTCAGGGCTGGGAGGGCATTGTCCCCATTTACAACACCTATGTCCTCTGCCAGGAGCTGTACGGCAACGGCTGGAAATTCCTCCTGCTCCTGATCCCCTTCTATAACATCTATTTCGGCATCAAGATGATGATCGACCTGGCCAAGGCCTTCAATCTGGGCGCGGGCTTCGGCATCGGCCTTCTGCTGCTGCCCTTCGTGTTCTGGCTGATCCTGGCCTTCGGCGGCGCGCAGTATAAGGACGGCAGCTACACCAACACCCAGCCCGACATGGTGGAGGATGTGGTCAACAAGGCCAAGGACGTTGTTTCCGGCAACCACAGCAACAACGAGGAGAATAATCAATAAGGCAAGCAATGACAAGCCCGCCCTGCGGTGACGCAGGGCGGGCTGCTTTTTTACAGATTTACAGAAAAGGGGAGAGGCCGCAGCCTCTCCCTCTTTTGTTATCCTTGCCTTACTTGCCGAAGTAGCGGTTCAGCAGGCCCTCGAAGGCCTTGCCATGACGGGCTTCGTCACGGGCCATCTCGTGGACGGTGTCGTGGATGGCGTCCAGGTTGTACTTCTTGGCCAGCTTGGCCAGCTCGAACTTACCGGCGGTAGCGCCGTTCTCGGCGTCCACGCGCATCTGCAGGTTCTTCTTGGTGGAATCGGTGACTACCTCGCCCAGCAGCTCGGCGAACTTGGCAGCGTGCTCGGCCTCCTCCAGGCCGGCCTTCTCCCAGTACATGCCGATCTCGGGATAGCCCTCGCGATGGGCCACACGGGCCATGGCCAGGTACATACCCACCTCGCTGCACTCGCCCTCGAAGTTGGCGCGCAGACCGGCAATGATCTCCTCGCGGACCTCGGCGGGGACGTCCTCGCCGAACACCTTGCCTACGCCCACCACATGCTCGGCAGCCCAGGTCTTTTCCTCGGCCTGCAGGGTGAACTTATCGCCGCTGACATGGCACACCGGGCACTCGGCCGGGGGATTCTCGCCTTCATGAACGTAACCGCAAACAGGACAGACCCACTTTTTCATAGTAAATTTCCTCCGTTATATTCAGTATTTATTGGTTTTGGGAACCGTGGCTCCCTCATTGACTGAATGCAGTATAACACGGAATCGGGCCCTTTATAAGTTGCAATTGCAACAATCGGAAAATTTTTCCGATTGTTTTTTACGCCTGGGGCGGATCGTTCTCCACCAGCGCCTTGGCGCTGGCCGCCAGACCTGCCAGACCCTGGATCTCGCTGGGGATAATGATCTTGGTGGCCTTGCCGTCGGCCATTTTCTCCAGAGCCTCCAGGCTCTTGAGCTTGATGACCTGGTCGTTGGGGGCGTTCTCGTTGAGCATGCGCATGGCGTCGGCCAGGGCCTGCTGCACCTTCATGATGGAGGTGGCCTCGGCCTCGGCGGCCATGATCTTGGCCTGCTTGGCGGCATCGGCCCGCAGAATGGCGGACTGCTTCTCGCCCTCGGCTACCAGGATCTTGCTGGCCTTCTCGCCCTCGGCCTGCAGGATGGACTCCCGGCGCTCGCGCTCGGCCTTCATCTGCTTCTCCATGGCGTTCTGAATCTCCCGGGGCGGCAGGATGTTCTTCAGCTCCACCCGGTTGACCTTGATGCCCCAGGGGTCCGTGGCCTCGTCCAGGATGGTGCGCATCTTGGCGTTGATGGTATCCCGGGAGGTGAGGCTCTGGTCCAGCTCCAGCTCGCCGATGATGTTGCGCAGGGTGGTGGCGGTGAGGTTCTCAATGGCGTTCATGGGATACTCCACGCCGTAGGTATACAGCTTGGGGTCGGTGATCTGGAAATAGATCACGGTGTCGATCTGCATGGTGACGTTGTCCTTGGTGATCACGGGCTGGGGATCGAAATCCGCCACCTGCTCCTTCAGGCTGACCTTCTTCACCACCCGCTCAATGAACGGGACCTTCAGATGGAAGCCCACGCCCCACACGGAGTGGAACGCGCCCAGGCGCTCCACCACATAGGCCCTGGACTGCTGCACGATATAGATGTTGCGGACGATGACGATGAGCACCAGCACCACCAGAATGGCGATGGCAACCGCGCCGGGGACAGAGATGTTGCTTGGCATGTGATTTTCCTCCTGTTTTTAATATAAGTAGTGTTTACGGACTTACACGGGCTCCACGAACAGGCGCACGCCCTCCATACGGACGATCTTCACCTGTGCGTTGCGGGGGATGGGCTGGCCGCTTTCGCTGCGGGCGGTCCAGGTCATGCCGCCCACATACACCGCCCCGGTGGGCACGGCGTTGTCGATGGACTCGGTGACCCGGGCTGTCTGGCCCAGGACGCGGTCGGCGTTGGTGGCGGTAACGTCCTTGTGCAGCAGCTTCTTCACCAGGGGGCGGGTGGCCGCCAGGCACACGATGGACACCACAAAGAACAGGGCAATTTGCAGCCACACAGGGCCGCCGCAGATGGCGGCGATGAGTCCCGCCACAGAGCCCACCACGAACCAGATGGACGCCAGCCCCACGGTGACGGCCTCCACCACGCCGAAAATCACCATGGCGGCGATCCAGATAATGGTCATCATATCGGTGGTTCCTCCTTTCAGACAAAGCCCCAGCGCCAGGGCCAGGGCCAGCGTCCCGGCCACTGCACCAAGACCCAGCCACTTTTCCCGGGGGGACAGATTGGCGAAAAACGCGGACAGCGCCGTTTTCAGGGTTTTCTCCGGCAGCGGCGGCGTATCCGGCGCGGGCTGCGCCGGGGCCTGCCGGGGCACCTCCTGGGAAAACAGCTCATCCAGGGACACCTGATACCGGTTGCAGATATAGAGGATCTTTTCAATCTCCGGATAGCCCCGGCAGGATTCCCATTTGCTGACGGCCTGCCGGGATACGTTCAGCTCCGCGGCAAACTGCTCCTGGGTCAGTCCCGCCCGGCGGCGCACCTCCTGTAACCGTTCTCCAAAGGCCATGGCCCCGTCCCTCCGTTTCTCTTTGGCCTTATCCTATCGGAAACGGGCCGCAATGTCTACCAACCTCCGTTTGCACCGGGAAAAAATCCGACGTTTTCCCCGCAACCTCAGGTTGTCATGGCTTCAGTATACTATAGTTTTGCCCGCCGCGCCACAACATTTTGAAAAAACACACGTTTTTTACAGAGCTGCCTGTTTTCCTTGACAAATACCGTTTCCCCTTGTATACTGTAGCCATCTGAACAGAAAGGTGGTGCCCAGCATGAAGAACAATACCGTCATTATCGTGCCGGGGACCATCGTGCATCCGTAACGCGCCTGCCGGGGGAGGGAGCAGGCTCATTGCGGCTGTGGGAGCGTCCTCATGGGAGGGCGCTTTTTTTGCGCCCGGAAATCGTATCGGAAAAGAGAGAGTAAAAAAAGGAAGGAAGTGTCTGCGCTTTCATGGAAACCACCCAAAAGCTGTCCCGGCGGGAGAAGCTGTCTCTCATCGGGAAGTATCTGCGCCCCTGTTGGGGGCACTTTGCGGCGGCGCTGCTGTGCGCATGCCTGGCCATGGTGTTCAACGCCCTGACGCCCCAGATCATCCGCATCACCGTGGACTCCATCCTGGGAACGGAGCCGGTCCGGCTGCCGGCATTCCTCATGCGGTGGCTGAGCTGGCCGGTGCTGGAGGCCCGGCCCCTGACGGCCCTATGGTGGGCGGCAGGCGGCGTACTGCTGACGGCCCTGCTGCGGGGCGTTTGCAGCTACGGCCAGCGGCTCCAGCTGGCCCGGGGCTCCGAGAGCTATGTCAAGGGCATCCGGGACGACCTGTACCGCCACATCCAGTATCTGCCCTTTGCCTGGCACAAAAATAACCCCACCGGCGACATCATCCAGCGCTGCACCTCCGACGTGGACGTGATCCGCCAGTTCGTGTGCAATCAGCTGGTGGAGGTGGTGCGCACGGTGTTTCTCATCGCGCTGTACCTGTGCATCATGTTCTCCATGAACCTGCGGCTCTCGCTGATCTCGGCGCTGTTCATCCCCATTGTGGGCCTGTCCTCCGGGGTATTCTACAGGAAGATCTCCGGCCGGTTCCAGGCCGCCGACGAGGCGGAGGGGGACCTGACCACCTGCGCCCAGGAGAACCTTACCGCTGTCCGGGTGGTCCGGGCCTTCGGCCGGGAGCGGTATGAGGATGAGAAGTTCAACGCCAAGAATCAGCGCTTCTCCCAGCTCTGGATCCGCCTGGGAAAGCTGCTGTCCGTATACTGGGCCTCCGGTACCCTGTTGACGTGCCTGCAGGTGATGGTCATCGTGGTGACCGGGGCCTGCGAATGCGTAGCCGGGCGGATGACCCTGGGCACCTTCGTGGCCTTCGTCACCTATAACGAGGCCCTGTCCTGGCCGGTCCGCTCCCTGGGCCGGGTGCTGTCGGACATGAGCAAGGCCGGGGTGTCCATGGACCGGGTGGGCTATATCCTCAACGCCCGGGAGGAGCGGGACCTGCCCGACGCCGTGGACGCCGCGGACGGCGACATCGTCTTTGACCACGTTACCTTCGGCTATCAGGGCCAGCCGGTGCTGCGGGACGTGTCCTTTACCATCCGCAAGGGCGAGACCTTCGCCATCCTGGGGGGCACCGGCTCCGGCAAGAGCACCCTGGTGCACCTGCTGGACCGGCTGTATGACCTGCCGGAGGGCAGCGGCACCATCACCATCGGCGGGGTGGACATCCGCCGCATGAAGCGGGAGTCCCTGCGCCGCCAGATCGGCCTGGTGCTCCAGGAGCCCTTCCTGTTCTCCCAGACCGTGGGGGAAAACATCTGCGCCGTGCGGCCGGACGCCGGGGACGAGGCCATGCGCCGGGCCGCCGCCGTGGCCTGCGTGGACGAGGCCATCTCCGCCTTCCCCCAGGGGTACGACACCGTGGTGGGCGAGCGGGGCGTCACCCTGTCCGGCGGCCAGAAGCAGCGGGTGGCCATTGCCCGGATGCTGATGCAGCAGGCGCCTATTATGGTGTTTGACGACTCCCTGTCCGCCGTGGATGCCGAGACCGACGCCAAGATCCGCACCGCCCTGCGGGACACCCTGCACAGCGCCACCGTGCTGCTGATCTCCCACCGGGTCACCACCCTGATGCAGGCCGACCGCATCCTGGTGCTGGACGGCGGCCGGGTGTCCGCCCTGGGCACCCACCGGGAGCTGATCCAACAGCCCGGTATTTACCGGGATATCTATGACATCCAGATGCGCAGCGACGACCGCGCGCTGGTGGAGGAAGGAGGGAATGCCTGATGGCTGCCTTCGACGAAAAAGAATATACAAAATCCTTTGACTGGAGCATCTGGAAAAGGCTCACGCCCTTTGTGCGGCCCTTCCGCCGGGACTTCGTGGGGATGCTGGTGTTCAACGGTCTGTGCGCCCTGGTGGACGTGGCCATTCCCCTGTTCCAGCGCTACGCCATCCGGAACTTTATCCAGGCGGACTCCCTTCGGGGCATCGTTCCCTTCTCCCTGGTGTATCTGCTGGTAATTCTTTTACAGGCTCTGTCCGTGGTGGCCTTTGCCCGCAACTCCATGACCATCGAGATGAACATGGGCCGGGATATGCGCCGTGCCCTGTTTCACCATCTCCAGACCCTGTCCTTCTCCTTTTACAACGTGACCCCCGTGGGATATCTGCTGACCCGGGTCATGAGCGATACCAACCGCATTGCCAGCATGGTGGCCTGGAATCTGACGGATATCCTGTGGGCGCTGTTCTATGTGCTGGGGACCTTTGCCGCCATGCTGATCCTGAATTGGCGGCTGGCGCTGGTGGTCATCGTCATCGTGCCTGTGATGGCGGTGCTCACCGGGTATTTCCAGAACCGCATCCTCCGGTGGAACCGGAGAGTCCGGAAGCTGAACTCCCGCATCACCGGCTCCTTCAACGAGGGCATCACCGGGGCCAAGACCACCAAGACCCTGGGCACCGAGGAGCAGACCGTCCGCACCTTCCGGGCGCTGACCCAGGAGATGCACGACGCCGGCATCGGCGCGGCCCGGCTCAACGCCATCTATATCCCGCTGGTGCTGTTTGCCAGCACCATGGCCGTGGCCATCGTGCTGCTGCGGGGCGGGTATATGGTGTCCGGGGGACTGCTGGAGCTGGCCACTCTATCCACCTTCACCACCTATGCCGTGGGCATTTTCGAGCCCATCCAGATGACCGCCGCCAACATCGCGGAGTTTATCTCCCTCCAGGCGTCTATCGAGCGGGTCACGGACCTGATGGACAAGGTCCCCCAGATCCAGGACAGCCCGGAGGTGGTGGAAAAGTACGGCGACGCCTTCCACCCCAAGCGGGAGAACTGGGAGCCCATCCGGGGCGAGATCGAGTTCCGGGACGTGACCTTCCGCTATCCCGACGGCGGCGACAACGTGCTGGAGCACTTCTCCCTGCACATCCCCCAGGGGGCCACCGTGGCCATCGTGGGCGAGACCGGCGCGGGCAAGAGCACCCTGGTGAACCTGGCCTGCCGGTTCTTTGAGCCCACGGAGGGGCAGATCCTCATCGACGGGGTGGATTACCGGCAGCGCAGCCAGCTGTGGCTCCACAGCAACATCGGCTATGTGCTCCAGGACCCCCATCTGTTCTCCGGCACCGTCCGGGAGAACATCCGCTACGGCAAGCTGGACGCCTCCGATGCGGAGGTGGAGGCCGCCGCCCGGGCCGTGTCCGCCGACACCGTGGTGGAGAAGCTGGACAAGGGCTGGGACAGCGACGTAGGCGAGGGCGGGGGACGCCTTTCCACCGGTCAGAAGCAGCTGATCTCCTTCGCCCGGGCCGTGCTGGCGGATCCTCGGATCTTCGTACTGGACGAGGCCACCTCCTCCATCGACACCCAGACCGAGCAGCTGATCCAGCAGGCCATCGACCACCTGCTGCGGGACCGGACCTCCTTCCTCATCGCCCACCGGCTGTCCACCATCCGCAAGGCGGATATGATCCTGGTGGTCCGGGACGGCCGCATCGTGGAGCAGGGCACCCACCAGGAGCTGCTGCGCCGCCATGGCTATTATCACGACCTGTACAGCAAGCAGTTCGCCGAGGAGTCTGCTGCCCGCATTCTGCAATAATTTTCCAATAACTGGAAGCCCCGGCAGCGGCGCTGCCGGGGCTTTTTCCTGCTCCGGGCCGGGCGCCTTTTCCGCATTGTCTCCCTATGACGGACACCCTCTCCATTGGCATTTTCGGCTGATTTCCCGCCTATAGTGTGCAAACTCCGTGAAAATTCTGACGAGCCATTTGCTGCGCTTGCCGATTTTTTCACATATTTGTACACTGTGCAAATACAGGCGTTTGCCGTGTCGGGCATTGTTAAAACCTTGACCGCTATTTTGCGATACGACTTCCATTTTTTTCCAAAAACCATTGCCAAGCCCAGGGAATTTCGATACAATATTTCCCGTAATACAAAAAGAAGGAACCTGCAACATGTGATGTGGGACCAAAATTCGAGGAGGTCTTTCATGAAAGTACTCGTTATCAATGCCGGCAGCTCGTCTCTGAAATATCAGCTGCTGGATCCGGAAACCGGCCATCTGCTGGCCAAAGGCCTGTGCGAGCGCATCGGCATTGACGGAAAATTCACCTATAAGCCCCAGGTGGAGGGCAAGGCCGTGATTTCTGCGGCCGACGTGCCCATGCCCACCCACTCCGAGGCCATCCAGGCGGTGCTGGCCGCTCTGGTGGACCCGGTCAACGGCGTCATCTCCTCCATGAAGGAGATCGACGCGGTGGGTCACCGGGTGGTCCACGGCGGCGAGAGCTTCGCCAGCTCCGTTCTCATCACCGACCAGGTGATGCAGGCGGTGGAGGACTGCACCCCCCTGGCGCCTCTGCATAACCCCGCCAACATCATCGGCATCGAGGCCTGCCGGGCGGTGCTGGGCCACGACGTGCCCCAGGTGGCGGTGTTCGACACGGCCTTCCACCAGACCATGCCCGAGCACGCCTATCTGTACTCCATCCCCTATGAGTATTACGAGAAGGACAAGATCCGCCGCTACGGCTTCCATGGCACCTCCCACCGCTATGTGTCCCTGCGGGCGGCGGAGATCCTGGGCCGTGACCCGGCGGAGCTGAAGGTGGTGTCCTGCCACCTGGGCAACGGCTCCTCCCTGGCGGCAGTCAAGGGCGGCCGCTGCGTGGACACCTCCATGGGCCTGACGCCTCTGGCGGGCCTGCCTATGGGCACCCGGGCCGGTGATATGGACGTGGGCGTGGTGGAGTTCATCGCCAACAAGTACGACATGACCATTTCCGAGGCCGTGAACCTGCTGAACAAGGAATCCGGCATGCTGGGCCTGTCCGGCGTGTCCTCCGACTTCCGGGATCTGGAGCAGGCGGCGGAGAAGGAAAATCACCGGGCCACCGTGGCCCTGGAGATCTTCGAGTACCGGGTACGCAAGATGATCGCCGAGTATGCCGCCGCCATGGGCGGCGTGGACGTGGTGGTATTCACCGCCGGCGTGGGCGAAAACGCACCCGAGACCCGGGCCCACATCCTCCACGGTCTGGAGTTCATGGGCATCACCTGCGACCCGGAGAAGAACAACTGCCGGGGCAAGGAGCAGATCATCTCCCAGGACGGCGCGCCCGTCATCGTCATGGTGATCCCCACCAACGAGGAGCTGATGATCGCCCAGGACACCATGGAGCTGGTTCTGGATCAGGAGTAATCGCTTCAAATATTTCAAAAGGCCGCCCGTCCGGGCGGCCTTTTGAAAGCTTGTCAAAAAAGGGCGTTGCCCTTTTTTGACAAAAGAGTTTTCGCTCCGACCCGCGCGTTTTCACGCATAAAATGCGCGAAAACACACTCTGGCCCGACATCAGCCGTCGGGTCTGCCGAGGCCAGTTCCGCTGGGCCGAGGCCAGCGCAAAGTATTTTTCGCGACGTACACGCCCAACGGAAGTCCCCTTGGGGGGCGC